>Ga0247760_1000228_pt1 | contig 63437 bp, 23 predicted proteins | sample UWRJL171409R4_FD_179936 | JGI IMG/M metagenome (GOLD analysis project Ga0247760, IMG submission 179936) | Plant litter microbial communities from Arlington Agricultural Research Station in Wisconsin, United States - UWRJ-L171-409R-4 | ecosystem: Environmental > Terrestrial > Plant litter >... | reverse complement strand
TTTAAAATCGCTAGATTTGGCTTAGTGGAAGCCAACCCCTTGAAGGCGGTGAGACTAGCTCCCCCCACAGAACCAGGGGCCCTGAATTGCGTGGATTCTGTGGATTCGCGTGGATTCCGTGGATCTTGGTGTTTTGGAGCGCTGTTCTTTGTGCTGAGGTAGTACGGCAATGGTAAGAATGAGAGACTGGCTGGTGGATTGAGTAGCTGGTTCTAGTACAAAACTGCATATAAACTCGCTGCTCCTAGCACTCCTTATTCTTTGTAGTCCACCTCTTCGTCGTCAACCTCTGAATCCACAAAATTCTCGGCATCTTACTCCTCCAGAAGATCCACAATCCGTTATTTCGTATCCCTAGATTTAACCGCCAAACCACGTGCCTTAACAATAACTAACAGGTCACGTTTTGTGAGCTTCCAGTAATCCACACCGAGGTTTTCGAATAGGGGGTTACTGTTAATAGGATCTGGCTTATATTCCTCCAGGGCGTAACTTATTATTGCTGTCTCCTAACTAGTAAAATCAGGCCTAATATTCGCCTTCTAAAGACACTTAATATTAATTAAGTGGTCTTTAGACCCGTTAGGGGTGATAATAATACTAATATTAATAAAAGACTTCCGAATAAAGTTACCCCTTTTCACTAGGAGCTGTATAACCTTTGTAATAATGTAAGTGGTAAGAATTTGCTGAGTATTAAAAGACCACCCTTTAAAATCAGCACGTGCCTTCCATTTAGCCTCTAGGTGTTCTGTTACGTGTTCCGCAGCTGCCTTAATCTACTTATTAATATATGTATTTAAAGGCTGTAATTCTACAGTTATACTAGCCGGTATAACTGTAAGATCGATACTATAGTGCCGGAGTAAAGCCTTAATATTATCAGTTACGTAAAACCGTGCGGAGTCCTATATTAATAAAAAAGGAGCTTTATTAGTTAATGGAATAATAATTTATTTAATTAACTATATACAGAGGGCCTTTATATTATAAGTAGTTAAGTTAAATAACGTAGTTACCTTAAGGTTTTAAGCTTAGACCTCTTCTAACGTCACGTAACCCTTACCCCTAAAAATAAGTGTAGCCTTTATATAAAGAATTCCATTAGCCGAAAGATACAGTATTAACGTAGCTATCCACTTAGACCACCCTCCTTTTATAACACGTGCCTTAATAATCTTATTCCCCACTTTATTATAAGTCTAACTGTTAAAATGCTCGAAAGGTATAAGGGTTTCGTCAATATTAATGATATATAACAGCTGAAATTAACGTTATAGCATCTAGTTAGCGGCTAACAGAAAGCCTTCAATAATTAACGGTAGTAGTAATAATAGTAGTTACAGCTGTAAGGCGTTAGTAAAACAATAGGGGTAGTTGGTTAAATAAGGCGGTAGTGGTTTACGAGCTTTTAGAGCCTCGCTAGCTGGTACCTTCACTTTAATGTAATTAAGCGTAAGCAATATAGGTATCTTAGCAGCTGATAACAAAGGGGGGCCAGCTGGCGTAAGCTTTCTAGCAGCCAGAGGAAAGTTATTATTAACTGCTAGTTTGGGGGCTGGCTTAGGGGCCGGCTTAGGGGCCGATTTAAGGGCAGTTCCGGTAACTGGCTTCGGCTAGCTGATTTAGCGGATGTAACGGAGGAAGGTGTTAGTAATGTTAACGTAATCCTCTAGCTGTTTAATAGCTTAATTTATAAGCTGCTGGAGCGAGATATTCCACTTCCAAAGGAAGTTGCGGAGCTAACCCCTACTAAAGCCGAACTGTGCCTTAGAATTTAGATAAAATTCGGAATATAATATACGCACGGTATACCGAAACTAACCGATTTTAACCGGTTTACTAAGCTTCTATATATTAATAAATTCTCAGTATAGTGCCTCCTCCAAATGCAGCTACTTAAAGCGAAAGATTAGCTTACAGCCGTTTAAAATAATGTTTCTCCGCCTCTACCAGTCGCCTACTGTATTTACAGATTGGATTTTGAACTTAGTAACGGCTTCGGCGTACGTTAGAGGGCGTTAGGCGGTAGAATCTGCAGTAGAAATAAGCTTATACTTATCTTCTTCGGCACAGTAGCGTTTCTACTGTCCGTTACAGTCGACTTAGTGGAACATTAGGTAATCAAGTATATAGATTTGTTATTTTCTTAAATAGGAGCGCTTAAGGCGTATAACGTTAGGTTATTCGATATACCTGGCTCCGCGTGCCTGCTAATCTTTTCACTTCCTGCTTCACTTCTTAGGTTTATTATTATAACAGTTATAGAAGGTATTGACTGTAAGCTCTACAAACGGCACATGTAAGACTGTGGGAGCTGGTTTAACGGGGAGAGGAGCTGCTTAAGAAGCCATTGTATTAGTAAATTACTAGGAAGAAAGCTGATTGCAAAGCGTAAGGGCCTTAGAAGAAGGAAGACTGCTTACTAGTATAAAGCTCTCACGACACGCCAGAGGCTGACCGCGGTGCTGGTCGGCACGGTCGCTAGGGGTGGAACGAGGGCCCCGGAGAGGGCAGGGAGCGCTGTAGCCAACCAGAGGTCGCAGTCGCGCGCCTTCTTCGCGTGAGGAAGCGAGGCCATTCGCGCGTATCGTTGAGTAGAAGAAGATGGAATTGTTGGCGTTGAGCAAGGTGTTGATCGCTCTGAAGAAGGCCAATTGGAAAGATGCCGGCAGTGGGGGGATGGAGCTGGCAGAATTTCGACCCTGGAAAGTAATAATTTTGAAGAGGTAAGAACTAGTCCTTTTCCAGAACGGAGCTAAGCCTTATTCAGCCGTGGATAGGAGGCTGGAGCGGTGGCTTTGCGTGGCTCGTGAGCGCGCACGTTCACCGAGTAAAACCGGATAATTCGAGTCTTTACGGTAGCTGCGGTGCTTCATGACAGGCAGAACCGATGTCAGAAATCTCACCACCAATGTGTTCCTACGCAACTCCGTGCTATCGCCGGAACTTTCTGGCACGTTGGTGGCTGTGGCTTTGGGATGGCTAAGATGGGAGAGCTTGGTGCGGCTCGGATTCCTCGGTTGCAAGGTACCTAGTGATACATCGTATTGGCTTGTACTTCGTTCGACCAACACCGAAAGAACTGCCGCGGTGCGTCAACCGAGTTGCAACCGAGTGCCCTGCCGCATCACTAAAGACCATTGTCATTGTCACGGTTATTTGGCATGCTTGTTATTTTCTGGACATATATCAGCTTCGCAGTGTGTTGCTTGATGTAGGGCCGTCAGCGGTGCCATTTTTTTTGTTGTGCTTCTCGTCTTCGCAGGATATCCTCCCTAAGAGCCCACAGTGTCTCTGAGTCGCGGTCGGCAGTTTCAATCCTATTTCGATATCCTTGTGCGGACCATGGATTCCGGAGACTAAGGAAGCCGTCAGCACCTCCAAAGAGACGGGACTGGGTTCGATCGTAGTAACGAGCACTGGAATCATCTGGGCAGTCATTGCGGACGGAATTTGGAGATACCAGAAGTGCGGGCAGGCTTCCGACTTTCTGCACAAAAGGCAGACCGTGGTGCATAGGTGCTATGCTGCCACTAGCATTTCCGGCAGCTAACTCGGGCGTAGGCCCTGGAGTAAACAGAGGGGGAGGGAACTGTAGAGATCGAGGCCGACATGGTGCCTGGTTGGCAAGCGTCGCTTCGAGGCGCTGACGCTTCGGGGGCGGTGGGCCACTATATAGGTCGTCTTCGTCGTCTTCGATGACGATGGGAACTGACTTTGATGTACCTCGCGTGTTGGTTCCGAGAACAGGTGCCAGACCATCACGTCGGCACTCCTCTTTGTCGGCACCAGCATTGTTGGGAACCCCTTGATAAAGACCTTGGACTTAAAGATGTTAATGTAGACGGCCCTCGCTAGAGACATCATCATGTTTAAAGGCATCTCCAGTCCCGTGCCCGCCGGCTCTGACCATCTTGGGATGGGAAAACCTCGGACAATGACGCAGTTGGAGAACAGAGCGTGCCAGCATTGCCCAGCAGGTGAAAGGGGCAATTCGCACTGCTCGTATCCGAATGTGATGAATAGTAGCTGGGAGTCGGGCCTTTCCGCATGCTTTTGGATAGAACGTGGCAGCGGAGTTTGAATCCTCTCAACAGATGGTGTGCAGTATGCTGCGCTTTCTATTTGGGTTGGCCGTAGACTTAAGGCCGCGCCAAGCCAAGCCAGTTGCTCTCCTACTTCGGCGACGAAGTCTGGGACCCCGCTAGCCTCAACAATGATCTGTGAGTCTTGAATCCAAGACGAGAGACTCAGCCCATCTAGTGGTTGGCCTTAGGGGTAATGATCGTTAGTGAAAGCAGTGGTCTCTGGTGGAAGTCCACTTACCTTGCGACTTAGCAGGGCCTTCGTCTTGCAAAATCTCCTGGATCAGTTGGAGTGTGTAGCGTGGGAGTGGCGCCCCACCTTAAGATCGTAGCCCAATTAGGACTAGCGTAGATGGACCGTGCGCTCCAAGAATTATCTTAGGCGTGGCCGCAGCTCCTAGCAGATTAGAAGAATTAACCATCCTTCACACTCACTTCTCAAGTGTAGGAAGTCCAGTTTGTGGCCATGTCTGCTTCATGTACTCATGAAAACTCAGCGCCTGTGCATCGACGCCAGAGCCTGTGAGAGTAATGGCCGAGGAGATTGCCAAGTGGTGTGGCTGTCCGTACTCCTGCGACTCGAGAAACCCAACAGGATCCCAGTCCACAATAAAACAACCATACAACCCAGAAACGAGACCCTTCTACTGAGCCTACGCGAGGTCGGAATCGCCCGTAGTATGGTCTCGCTTAAAGCCAGCATGATGTCCTGGCCTGGACTCGATAGGAGTATCTCCCTGCGAAGTCGATCGAGAAGCCATTGGTAGCCGACATCGTCAAAGATGAAGGTGCTGTAGATATCGAGTCCAGGTGGATTCGATAAAGAAATCTCATCATCTTCGCAGTCGTCAACTACCAGGTCGTCATACTGCCGGGCCGGGTCAGATAGCATGTTGAAACTGGGAATACTACTGTAGGGGAGGTCTCTCATGAACATTTGGTCAGCGGGATCATTGATATACCTGTCCATGACGACCCTATTGCTGGCAAGCTCTCGCAATTCGTCGGTTATAACCGACTCCGTATCAGTCTGCTCTGACTTATATTTTCCACCTAACGGTGACAGGCCTTTTTTCTTGGAAGAGGGACTTTGCAAAGGAGTCGGACGTTATCACATTTCTAATTCTGTACACGGAGCGTCGTCCGGGTTTGTCGCAGCGGATCAGATGCCTGGCCTTCGGCCCTTGCACGAAGCATCGTGGTGGGGTCTGCTACGAGCGCTTAGGAGTCGCCTTTGTGTTTTGCGACTTGGATGAAGATGATGAGATTAGCGGCCGCGAGACGAAGGCGCTCCTCCGCCGCCACTCCCCTTCTGAATGGAAGCCCGGAAAGGAGTATTACCTCTTTGAGAATAGCCCTCCAAGTGAGGTCTGTCGGGTGAGGTCAGTGTACGTTTGTTAACAGTGTTTATTGTTATTTTTCTTTCGTACAAGGACGGCGAGAAGGCGAGAAGAGGGAGATTGTCTGCCCTCAATCGCTACCTTTCGGGCTTGGGGCTGCAGAAATATGCCTTGCTTGGTAGCGTCGAAAAATTTGCGCAGTTATGCGTCTTAAAGACGAAAAAAACCGGGTGCTTCTTGCCCATGTGAAGCACTCCGAGCTTTATCTACATGCGCCCCGAAAAACTGGTCCTGGCCTTCGAGCAATGTGTCTTTGACGCGGCGGGCTTCAGGTCTTGTCTGTGGAGGAACTCTTCAATTTCACTAGAGAGAAGCTGTGTGGAGATTGATGTATCACATCGGTCAAAGTGCGGAATCCATACTAAACTAACTGCCGCGGTTCAAGAGCCGACTTGCCCATCTCCACCGTCTGAAGACAAAAAAGAAGCCCTGGGGTCACCCGCGTTCTCCGACGCCGATGCCGCTCTCGATTTCCGCCGAGACTCCCGTCTGGAGCCACGCTCCGCCTCTGCTTTTTCCTCCTCGTTCGCCTTCTTTATGTGGCCCTCTGAGAGTGCATAGCCGTCGGTTAGGATTTCCTCCTCTGCACCCTTGGCCAGCAGTCTCAGCCAGACCGCTCTTTCCGGCCGTGGCTGCCGGTCGCTCGCAGCTTGCGCTTTCTTGGCGGCCTTGGTTGCGGCATTGCCGCTGCTGCTCCCCGATGACGCGGCAGATGGCTGGTCTGCAAGAGGCGGTGAGCTGAAGTCGAGGGGTTTCCAGCAATCCAGTTCATCCATGTCGTAGTCCGTCACAACCATCTCGTTAAGGGACTGCATATGCAGCCACAGCCTGCACGACTTCTGGCAGAGAGTCTTCAGCTCGGTCCTGAAAGTTTCCTTTTTCGGTCCTTCGGGAAATGGAGCACACGCTATGATGCTCTGCACCGCGGTTTCGACCTGTCGATTGGCTTTGGCCTCTCTGTCTTGTTCGGACTGAGCCTTGAGAAGTACTGATCGGAGGTGGGCCTCGAGAGGCGGCTGCGTACCGGCAAGGTCGGACAGAAAATCGCAGAGCTCTGTCGGTTGTTCCAGCAGATAAGTAGGTAAAAAAACATGGGTAGACAGCTCGAAAGCTAGCACAGCCAAGAAGGCTGCCATGCGCATGTTCCTCGCAGAGGGTGAGTTGAACGGCAGGGGGATTCTATCCTTGACGACGAGATGACCTCTCAGAGCTTTCCACCGATGTTTCTGTGCCTGCATGTCGCCGCCAAAATCACCGCCAAAGTGCGTGACTGTTAGTTTGCATGCATCCTGGAAGAGGGCGCCGAATTGTCTTTCGCTACCCAAGCACGCGGTTCAGCGCTCTGGCCACGCCGTAGCGAAATCATGGATACAGGGGCGGGAACGTACATATTCTCTGGAGATACAGCCTGGAGGCTTGTCATGTATCCTTCCAGCTGTTTAACTCGGCGTTCGGCGGCCTTTTCTGCTGTCGTCAGAGATTGCAATCCGGCTTTGTTGTTCTCCTTCTCGATGCGAAGCTCATTTTTCAGTCCATTGACTGTCTCGGTACCCTTTTGCAGCCCGGTTTGAGAAAGAGCTAACTGCTCTCGCAGCCGCTTATTGCCTCGTTGCCATTTGTCAAGCTGCGTCTCGAGATCGAACCGCTCGCGGTCTTGGGTTCTCTTGGTGGCCTTGAGATCGTCAATCTCCTTCGCCACCTCTAGGGTGTCTTTGAGTGTTGTGCGGAAACTGTCGTTTTCAACGACGGTTTTTAGCGCTTACAAGAGTTTCTTGATTTCATCGGGTAGAGGTGGCATGCTGAGTGGCTTTGGGTAATCGTTCGCAAGAAAGATTATAGAAACATGGAGGGAATCGCCTCCCCCCCCCTAGGATACCCATATATTTTCACTATTTGAGTCACATTCTTACGGAGTGCCGGCTGTAGGCCTCAATTATTAGTTGCGTATGTTTAAGGCATGGTCCATGTCGAACCGCTGGCGGAACCTGCCAAACATTGTGGGTAGCGGCACTATCGTACGCCAATGATACCTTGACACATCTGCTGGCAAGAGGATGATTGGTAGATCAAGTCTGCGCGTTTATGTGAGACCTGCATGAGGCCTACTATTGTCTGCTGCGGCAAGCAGAGCTTGCGCTCAAATTCCCTGACTTTCCTCGGGACTCCATTGACTCCATGTAAAAGTGTTGCATAGGCCATCGAGATCATGGTCAATTAAATAAAGGTTGCTCGTGACGGGATCTCAAAACAAGGCATAATACACAATCAAATCAGCGTGATCCCTTCTACCCTCGGTTGGCTGCCAACAAACACCTCGCCGTCCATCAACCCATGCACATATGCCTCACCAATGAGTGTGTACCTTGCCCCCTCGGCCTTGCGCAAAACATGGGGAACCTTGCTCCCCAGAAACACTACAAGTACGTCTCCTTCCCGCGTATCTGCGGGCACAAGCCCCATGTACTTGCCTTCTCTCGTCACGGCGAACTGTCTCTGCCCTGAGGTCCCGCCAAGGAGTAGCCCGATGCGTTTGGCCATAACGTCGTTCGTGGCTTGGTTTCGCTCGGCAGCTTGACGAAGAAGATTTACCTGTGCGTGGGATAGACTGGCATTCTGGCCGCCCCCGGAAGGGTTGGGAAGTAAGAGGAGGAATGCAATCAGCAATACGATACGTTTTACAGGTGTTTCCATCTCGCCTTGCGGGTCATACTGCGATGACCTTATCAACAGCTCTTCGACGGCCTTGCCGAACTGTGGATTTGCGTCGAGAGGCTTGGGGTTGCTCTCTGGGGTTGAGGCGACGGATAGCAGATGGTTTCGAACTTCGGTCCGCGCCGAGTACGGGAGGTTGGTCAAGGCCGCCAACTCCTCAAAGATTGCGCCAGGCCCACCGGCAAGAAGGGAGGGGGTAAGAAAGTTGGCAATGTTGATGCCGCCGAGATCTTCGACGGGAAGGAGTTTTTCGATGGTTTGGACAAGCGTTTCTGTGCCTCCTGTTGCCGCCTGTGGGTTGAAGGCGGCCGATGAAAACGCCGACTGCAGCTCCTCAGGCAGCAGTGCGTCCTGTGGTCGTCCGCGCTTCATAGCCTCGCCGTACCGCTCCATGTCGGTCATATACGCCTGCAAGTAACCACCGTACTCACTCCCAGCCGGATACGAGTCGAGTGACCTGTTGCAGATGTAGGTTCTCCAAAAGGCTTCCAATCGGGGCTGTCCGGTTGGTTGATAGACTGGCGCGCTATGGGCTTCGCAAAGAGCCCTCGCCTCGCGGTACCGGGCTGTATGGTGAAGCACGAGCTCGAGTCCCGACTTTTCCTCTTCGGACCCACTTTCTCCTAGGCCTGTCCACCTGCTCGCCGCGTCCAGAAGGGGGAGGCTGGTCATGACAGCCACCGAATCCACAAGGATGCCAGCAATGATTACCTCGTTGCTGTTTGGGCCGGGGCGAACGAGCGGGGCCACCACGCCGACGCTTCCGGCCTGGTACGGAGCATGCGAGTGGAGGAGAACAGACCGGTTGACGAGCCGCGAGATTCTCCGAAAGTCCGGAACCCAGCTTGGCCAGTCATGTACCTCTGATCGGGCGTGGCTCAGCCCGCCAATGGAGAGCATCAGCAGCGAGTTTTGGACTGGCGGGTGCATCAAGGCGTACTGGGTGGCCTCCCGGAACACGTGCAGGGCCTCTTTGCTGTAATCTGGCACCAAGGCCCTCTCCGAGTAGGCCGTCGAGATGCCCTGAAAGGCAAACACGTAGTCCCTGTCGTCGGTTGCCTGTGAGGCCCCAAAGTTTGCGAGAATGCAGGGAAGTGTCCACAACTCGCCCTGGCGATACTCTTCCCGCAGCTTTTCAATCTGGCCAATCTGGCGGATTCGGGCAAACGGCGGCGTCGCCATGCCCTCGGACTGGTCCAACTTTTGCAGCAGGCCGTTGGGACTTTCCGAGTGGAGGGACATGATGGTTGGTGCAAAGAGGTTCCAGTCGAACCATCTTCCGCCATAGAGAATATCCACCTGGCGCGAGACGACAATCTCCTGAACAATCCAGACACGGGACCAGTATTCGTTCTCGAGCATGCTTCCGATTGCCGTCCACTTGGGGTTCTTGTCGTTGATCCTTTTCAACCCAAACGCTGCGACGCTAGAGTCCCCCCCGGGCATCCAGACTATGTTCCCAAAAAAGGCCCACGTCAGCCACGCGTCAAGGGCATTTGCACTTAAGTGAACAATGGTGCGAGCCGCTCGGTCATAGATGTCCCTCATCATGCTAACTTGGTGGGTCCTGTCGTTATCGCTGCTCTGGTCGACGCAGATGGCATCGATCCAGAGTCTCCGCGCCCGCCAGATCGAAGCGCGTCGATGCAGAATGTCATGCGCGCTCTTGGAAATTGCCAGTGCGCGCCCATCGATAATGACTTGGTGCAGCCCGCCGACGGCACCCCATCGATACGAAATGGCTTCGAACGGGGGTGCAGCGTCAAGATCGTAATGCACGAGCGAGCATCGGAGCCGAAGAGGCAGGAATCGCGCGGGCCAGGGGGAGATCTCGAGGAGCCGTATCTGCTTCCGATCAGATGGGATAGGCGTGTATGAATAGCGGGGGTGCGTTGCAGATGTGAGGATGGCCGACTTGCTCCACATGGGCCAATACTGACTCGCGAGCCAGAGGACCAGGGGCCTCCAGTCGGGCCAGAAATATCCCGCCAAGCCAACCAGCATCCAGGAGAGCTTGCCGCGTCCGCGATTGCGCCAGATCCGCTGTGAGGCCCAAAAGACGGATATTGTCCAGGCGCACCTCAGGAGAAGCAACGCGGCCAGGAAGATGTTGTGCCGGGTTGGGAGAAGCACTGAGCTGAGAGCGATCGGAACAAGATATGCCACCGTCGCCGGGACTTGAGTTACGAAGATTTCGCTCCATTCGCCGGCAGCCCGGAAGATCGGACCGTCTCGGACGAGCTCGGCCCAAAGCGCAACGAGCCCGGGCTTGACATAGCTCTGCTGAGATGCGTAGATGCTGTGGCTTGCGAGGAAGGAGACGGAATACGCAGCGGGCGAGAGTCGGATGAGATATGAGTTGATAAGGTAGAGTAGAACAGACAAGAAGCAAACACGGATGGCCGATGTTTTGAAGGCCAGCCGCGGCGATGCTTTGGGCCGAGACATGTCAGGAGCAATTGATGTTGAGTGAAGCTGAGGCTGAGCCGTGCCGGGTTGCGCGAAGTTGAAGCCGTAAGAGAGCGTTACATCGGGGGCACAGACCAGATCTATTCTTGGAAAAACATAATGTATTTTAGGAGTGCGGCACACGTTTGAATGCGACGCGATACCACCCTGCACGACGCGTTATACCAGTCAACTTACGAAAACTCAGGTATTTAGAGGAAAGTACAACTGTTCAGTACATAACCAAGCTTAGTGTACACTAGATTTGCTAGTCTTAGGGATTTATATCTAAGTCTGCTATAAGATATACAATGGATGAAAAATATGCTGAACCATAATGTGATCTGATAGTTTAAAAGGACTGGCTTGCTGTGAACTAGGAGGTCAAAAGACACATCCGAGCGGAGAAGCAGCCTTAGTACACACGTGGAAAAACAAAGCCAAGTAAGAAGGATGCCTTATGTTCTGACTGGCCCCTGTGTCTTCATCTCACCAGGTGCTTTAGGAGCACGGTGTTGAACATGATGCAAGCCAGTAGTCAGGTCGCTTGGTAGAGTGCAGTTGCAGTTATCTAGCCAATACAGTCGATTGCTAGGTTGAAGAAGAAAGGAAGGAATTCTAGCCCTTTGGGATGCGACTAGCACCCTACCTCCCAATCAGGCCTAGTGCCTTTTTTCTACCTGATCTGTGCGTTGCGATGGCCGCAACCCCACAATGCTGGCCCCCTCAAGGTCCGTGCCTCGTAACTCCAGTGTCCCGCATCAGTCCGCCTCATCAAGGTCTCTTCGATTGGACACAACTTGGGACGGAAACCTTACCGACCTTAAAGTCAGGAGAAGATTCTCCGGCTCCACGGATATTCATTCCACTGCCGTTTCACTTGGTGCAAGGTTTCTCTGGTGGCGACCTGGAAGTGAGACATGCGTCTACAGGAGCCAATCTTGAGCGGCACTGGAACAGGCCGACCCTTCTAGACCTTCTAAACCAGAATGGCAGGCAAAACACCCCAATGAGCGTCTGTCGGGCATACAGCATGGGAAAAGTCCAGATGCGAAAGTCCATTTTATCACAGTTGAGAAGTTTATGCGTTAGTGCTGATTGGGCGGTTGAGGATCGAAATGTCTTGACAGCAGCTGAGTGCATGAGGTGGCTGAGAGCTAGATTCGACAATAGGACCTAAGTACTTATGCTTTATAGATGAACATTTAAGACGGACTGAAGGACTCCATGGATTCTTTGAGAGTCCCTCGTCTCTTCCTTCCGCATCAACTTGTCCGCAGCCTACCTACCCACCACGGTCAGCCATCCCCTTTCGCCGCATATCACCATGTTTGAGACCTTGGAACCCTGCGCCATCGCTGGCAACGAGGACATGTATGGTCTCGGTGTCCGCCTTGGCTTCTATCTCCAATGGATGGCCTCGATTCTTGCCAACGCCCTCATGGTCCGAGATGAGCTTCAGTCCCTTCGCTTTGCCACCTATGTTCAGGATAAGATGGCCGCCGGAATTTGTTATGCCATGTCATCTGGATCCAAAGGAAAAAATACCAAGACTCTACCACCTCCTAGTCGGCCGCCTCATCATTGGAGTGACTCCCTTCCACCAACCGCCCGCCCCCCATGGGAAGCCCGTCCGGGTTACGCAGCTCTGGTTCGGCGCAGCCATGACGGCCACAGAGGAACGCTCAATCCAGGTGTAGGAGGAGCTGCAGGGCCAGCGGACATTGAGCGAGGGGAGCAGGGGGTCTGTTTGTCTAGGACCCGGCCGACATCTGCTGGTTCTATGTCAGGGTCATCATCGTCTTCAGATTCTGATGACTCCTCTGTAGCCGAAGCGCCTAAGGGGCTATGGGAACGGGTCATCAGTGTGATGGCGAGGACAGTTGGGACTTGATCCCAGCACATGCGCAAAGCGTGAGGAGCACACCTTGGCGAACGAACACAGGGTTACACATAGAAAACGAAAATGTTGTCAAAACCTATGCGCGATGAGAGTGAAGAGCCAGATGGCGTCCAAATTGCATGATGGAGACTTCCCCCTTCCCCCCAATATGCAACAGATCGCTGCTACGACTCTTGTTGTGCTGCCTCGAGCTGTCATGCGAGAAGATCCCCACCAGAAGACCCTCGAGCAGCTGAAGACGGCTGTCATAACCGACCTGCCGCACGAGGAAAACCTGACGGAGGAAGGCAACGTGGAATGTGGCTACAAACTCCGCGAGACGCAAAAGGGGACAGCCTTGCGGTTTGCCCCCATGCACTTGACACTTTTGAGGAGGCGCGATACGGATATTCCTATACGATGGCATTCTTTTGTGCAGGGAGCTTTTGATATAAGGCCGGGAGCTCTCTTCACGTTGTGGTAACCGGCGCTTTTGTCACACCTGCGCTGCAGCTTGGTCTCGACAACTCTGGAGATCGAACCCAGGTCTTTCGTCAAACGCTTTTGAAAACAACGCTGAATACGCTCAACGAACGCTTGCCACTTCGCTGCTCGCCCAATATTGGGCTGTTGAAAATGTGTTTATGTAGAGGGTCTCACCCGGGGCGCAATCCCGTCATCTCCACCACTTCACCACCTTCCACACCCTCGACCCACAACCCGTAACTACTACGGCCCGGAACAATTGCACCTTCCCCTTTTCCGATTCTGCCTTCTCCCCGTCCCAGTCTGACCTTTGTCCCGGGCCCCAAAGCCGCCGCCACCTCATCATCGCTCCACCACTCCACCCCATCCCTTCGTAAATACTGCCCTATATTGCCACCAGCAACTAAAGCAGCAGCCATTCCAATCGACTGACAACTCCCCCGCCTGAGGACCTCTCCCTCCTGCCCCCCGGACCCAATCCATCCCGCCATAACCCCCAAAAGCACCACCGCAATCATACCTTGCAGTGCCCTGGCAGACGGCACATCAACGATCACCACGCACCCTTCACCTCCACTTCTGTCTCGTTCACCAATGACGGTAGCCGAGTATCTCGGTACTCCATCATTGCTTCCATTCTCTCGATCGGGATTCCCATCACGAAGCAAACCAAGAGTCGCATTCGTCTCCCCCACCGGCACCGTCCTGGCATTCGCGAGTACTTGGGCGAGAATGACACCATGTTGCGCCCGTATCGCGTCTGCTACCCTTCCCATTGCGTCTGGTGACGAATCTCCGAAATCCGTGATGGAAACTGCCTGAGGCGATGTGACAAGCAGAGAGAAAAACGGGTCTAGCAGATAGGACGGGTTGGTTGGCACCGTCGCGAGGAACATGTAGAGTCCGGACTGTGAATTGGTGTAAAACGGCGACGACCTGTTTGTATTCCCCATGGTTCCAATCGTGGAAGGCCGTGACTTGTCGTGCACACTCGGGGGTCTAGAGGTGTCAATGTCGAGATTGGGGTTGCGGAAGGTGACGTTCACTGGAACAGTGGCGAACGTCACGTTGCATCCCATTGCTGCGATGTGGGTGACGCTGCCGCTGGACTTTGAGCGGGAGAGCGTCCCCCATGTATATAGGAGGTCGCTGCAGCCCTGGGCCGGACTACTGGTGTCGGTGCCGTCTCCGAGAGCGAAGTGAGTTGTGTTGGGGTAGGTTGAGAGGAAGTTGTTGTACCGGTACTTTTCCGAGTCATCAAGTTGGCATTCTTCGCCTAAGATGGAGATTCCGAGGGGATCAACATGGGTGTTATAGCTGGTGGAATAATTAAGGGTGAGGTTGGTCGTGATCTTAGAGGCTTCATACATTCGACAGTCCATCTCAGCTCGGACGGCGGGGACTATGGCGGTAATGGATAGACTTGACTGGTTGAAGTCGGAAATGGGGGCAGATTCGTCAGATAGGAGAAACTGAGGAAACGCGAGATTTCCGTAGGTGAAACGGGGATATGAGTAGTTGGCTTCCAATATAAGTGACGAGATCAATCCTGACTTGTCTTGGAAGCCAATGCCCGCGTCTACTGCGAATGAAGTATTGGCTCGAAGCTGGATGGAGGTTGAAAGCGGCCGGGGGAGTGTTTTGAACAGGGACCCAGCGATCGTGGTGAACAAGGAGGCCACCAAAAACGCCATTGTCATGGCGAACGCCTGAAGCTTCACCCACTTGAGCTCCCGGAACAGAACGCGGAAAATGCTAGCATCGACGAAATCGAGCCCAACAAACTCGTCGCTGGAGACACCCCGCGATAGCGAGCTGTAAGGGAGGCAGAGCCTGGTAGTGAAATCCATCGTGGAAACAACCACTGACAGGAGGCCAAAAACGACGGAGGGCACAATCGTCCAGGTGTACCGCACGTAGCTGTCAACGTCGTCTTTCCATAGCCCGTCTTCACTGTCCGACTTGCGCAACAGCAACTCAAGTACTGCGAATAACGCTGCTAGGAATAGACAAATACCACCACGGACAAGGGGATCAAGGACAGTAAGCCTCCGGGCCTTTAAGTTGGAGCGTGCCAAAACTGTTGCCCCTTTTTGAGGGTTTCCATTCGATGCAGCCGGATTTCCACGAATCCAAAATTCAGCAGATCCTGGTGGGCCTCTGTTGAGAAGTGACTGGAAGACTTCGGTGTCCGTGAAATGATGTTGGAGGTTCTTCTCATCAACCGCCCGACCACCTCGTAGGCGGTCCAAAATACCAGGGCTGTGCTGCAACAAGGCCGTGATGCCCGCCAACGTTGACGGGTTCCGAGGAAGAATGCCACCTGAAGGTACTAGAAAAGCTGCAATGGCAGCCATGACAGCACATACGCCGGAAATACTGGCCATGGCATGTGCAATCTCCGCGCGGACCACGAGTCGATCACCGCTGGTGTAGGCCACACCTTCAATTGGAGTTGACGCTGGGAAAAGCAGCGACTGCTTCGCCACCACGGCCGCAACCTCCCGAAAGTGCCCCGAGGCGACCTTCTGGAGATTCTCCGGGACCAGGAGCGATGAGACCTGCGTGACACCTGGGATCGTTTGGCTAAAAAGCGCGTCGGACATGGGTGCGTCTACATCCACCGGCACACCCGAGATGTTCATACTGAGGCCCTCGTATCGGGTTCTCTGGATATTCTCAATGTCGTTTGCATAAGATTTGAGATGGGCGTCGAAGAGCTTCCAGGGGCTGACGGACGGAAGTGTCCTGTTCTGGGCTCCCGGGGAGCGGGTGACGCTCAGAGTGTGAGTGCCGTTGTGGACAACGTCTACCTTGGTGATGCTGTACGCGGGCACGCAGAGAAGCGGTGCCGACTGTGTGACTGTGCCGAAAATTGGATGTCTGACCACATTTCCTGTGTAGTCTGTGGTATTCTGCGTGTAGTCGATCTCGTATGTGACATTCGCAAATAAAACAAAGATTCGTCTCCCACTGTCCCCCGTTGTTCCATCGCACTGCGCGGGCATGAACCTGGCAAATGGGAGGACAGATGTTTTGTTAGAGTTGCCACCAGAATAGAATGGGGAACTGCCGGGTAGGTTCTCAATGTTGCAGCCCGGAGATGAGATGGTGATGTTCATCTGGCGTCGGAAATGGATGTGTTCTTCGGCTTGAATACCAACCACAGTGGCAAATACGGTCTGGCAGTCGAGCCAGCTTGTGAATCCGTCCACCGTGGTTTGCACTCGAGTGTTGGCCGGGAGGTTGGAGCGAACGGACTGGAACGCATAATCCTTGGAAAGCCCACCAGGATAGCTTAGATTCTGCCGGAGGACCCCTTCTGTGATGTAGTATGCGATGTCGCTCGGGACTGAAAGGCTAGAGGTATCGTCCGCGAACTGGTCGATGGTGACCATTGGGTGAACAATTCGGTAAGCATCGATCCAGGACGACGCGAGAAGCCCAGTTGACAGGAGGATGAGGATCTTCATCATGATCGATGTGCTGACTGCCAAGGCCACCACAAAGTCTCGATTTCGCAGAGATCGAAAAAGCGCAGTAGGCTGTAAGCAGGTGATATAGTCGAGCTTCAGCGTCTGACCCGCGTTTGGGGCGTCTGAAGGTTGCGATAGCCTAACCCATGGTGCTGCAAGCTTGCTTTGATACTCGACGCGCCCCCAAAGCGCGGCAACAACGGTGAGGATCGCTGTCGGTCCGTATTTCCACAGGTACTGCTGCCTCGCATCTGCTGTACCTAGGCCGTTGTTTGCCACCGAAACGCGTAGCAAGACTTCTGGCGCTGCGATGACTGCGGCAAAGATGCAACCGAAAATGATCAGGACGACGAGGCGAAGATACGTCGGGCGCCATGGGAGTAAAGAGGTTTCGCGCCCAACAGTTCCGCCCAATTGCATGCGGTGATTGGTGTTGTGTGTGGCTGGACCGTGAGCATCGCCGTGAAGTTGCTCCGTTGACTCGGCGTACGACACTGGCGACGAGGCCCAGGTTGGTTCTGCTGGGGCCGACATGACCGCGAATCCAGCCGCCATGGGCTGCATCGACGAGGGGAAAGAACCCGAGCGATCGTGGTGCTGGGTGCGCGACTTAAAGCATGCGGCTCAGAGCCTCGCGAGCCTGAGCGGAATGCCAATGGCGGCATACCAGGAATGGAATGGCAAATTTCCTTTCTTGTCAATATTTGGGCCCCTAGTGCAGCCACTCGGCGGCTTCCTCTCAGCCGCAACCATCCTGAAGGCAATCATGAACGGCGGCCAACCGACCCAGGGGAATGCATTTATTGGCGGATCGACGCATTGGGGATGGATGCGAGCTGGTGTCGTAGCGGGAGGGGACGATAACACAAAGAGGGGGTCGATAAAGCGGTTGCGCAGAACCTCTGCCAACATCGAAACCGCTGTTGTCAGGGCCCAGGGAGTGGAAAGGTAATACCAGGTCCACGAAAAACAATAGACGGCCTTCTAAGCTGAGGGCGAAGCGCAAAGTTGAAGGGCGGGGCTGATGAAACTTTTGTGGTGGGTGCGCAAAGTTCCTTCCTCCGTGTACCATCTTGCAGCCGCTTTGCTTCTGCCCGCCCATCGCGCAGCCATTTTTCTCAATTAGAACAGAAGACTCGGCAAATCACTATCACTCAGTTCTTTGTCGCCGAATCCTCGACGGGAGTTCTTCAAGGCCTTCCGGGGACCCTTCGCCCCCAAGCCAATTCTCCGACAACACGGGAAACTGGAAGAATGCGCCAAAACAGCTACCCCCTTGACAATATCGATATTTGGGACACAAGAACCATCTTCCACTTGTTTGTCTCAAGAATTTGGAGGTTGATATTCTCCGGACTTGGCGATCCGTTTGTGAGGGGCCAAGTAAGGTGGATACCGTTACTTGGTGACTGAATCGATTATGGTTTCTATGAAGAAGAAGATCAAGAGTAGATACAGGAGTTGCGCGGAGCGCAGCTATATAGGCGGAGACCCGCCTCCATGGGAGCGGTGGTCTGGGCTCCCAGCCCAGACCCACTTTGGGGCCTTAGCCCCGTGACATCACCCCCCAAGCGGTTGACAAAAAAAGAGAGCCACCAAAACTGGCCTGTGCAGTACTTGGCTAACAGCGACCCTAACAGTTCCACCATCTTCCATCAGACCACCTACTTTCTTCCACTTTCCACATTATCATAACCATTACCATAGCTTACAGTCACCATCCAACACTAATTAAATCTAAGTTAATCGGTACAGTTAATTATCTGTAAGTTTACAAAATTTCTTTTTTTAAAAGCGATATTTTCCGTAATTTTAGGGTCAGTTCTGTATAAGGTAAAGCCATCCTGGAATGGTAACAGGATCGTAGGCACCTGGAAATCGAGACTAAAGGCTGGAAAAAACTGATCAATCCAGAGTAAATACTAGCTATGGAACAGATCCTCTGGACTTACAGATTTTAGGCTTAATAACTAACCTGGTAAGGCCTAGCCTTATAAGCTGGAATTTCCGGTATTTCTAATCGCACGATTAAGAGAGTAATAAGTAGGTTATAGCTTCCTACCTTCCTTACTAGATTCCTGAATTCCTAGCTCCCTAGCTCCTTAACTCCCTGGCTCCCTAGCTCCTTAACTCTCTAGTTCTCTAGCTCCCTAATTCCTTTATTTCTAACTCTTAGATAAGCACCGTAAATTACAGGAAGTATATTACTTATAAAAAGGGCTAAGTCTTATCTAATTACGTAAACTGATAAGTTAAAGTAGTAAAACTTACTCTTTTCTATTAACTTACAAAGGAGAACTAGTAAGATATCCACTGGACTGATAAAACCTATTATATAATCGGATCCGAAAGTCACATATGGATTATACGTAAGCCTAGGGAAAGGTACTACCCTAATTGCATTTATCACTCGTGCTTTTTAAAACAAAACGATATACTAAGGGAAAATTAAGAGCGTTTTCACATTTAAGGTGCCGTTAGGTACGACTGTGAGTTAAATCTAACCTTTTACGACGTTCCTACAAATATAAACAGAAAGATAAGCTAATAAGTATATCTTAATTATATTCTTAATAGGCCTGTATATAAGTGGATTAAATAAGGTAATGAATTCGTTATGGAAGAAGATAGCGACTTAGGTTATTATGACGACCTTGCAGGCCGTCACTTGGGCCAGAGCGGCCTGACGAATCCCCCGCTGGAAGAACAGTGCAGGAGGACAGTGTACACTGTCTAACTGCACTGGGCCAGGGGTGCAAAGACCCGAAGCCCCTACGACTAATGAGGAGCTGCTCGCGGCATACTGAGTGCTCGCACTATAAGTAAGAGAAACCTTATAAGTAAAGCGCTTGCGCTGTGTAAAGTGCTTATAGGATAAGCACTTACGACACTGTAAGCAAGGTATAAGGTACCTTTTAGTTAGTTAGTATAGATAGTTATAGTTATACCTATAACCTCTATAAGGGACTTTAGTTCCTCACGTTAATATTTAATTATTTATTTATATCTTACTGTTTAGACTTACCTTTATATATTATAGTAATAATGACTTATAATGACATTAAACCCCCGTTTAAGAGTGCTAGCTTAATAAGCTATCTTTAAAATGCCCTTTACTTATTAGCGTCCTGTTATACGTTTTATCTTAACTTGCACTAATCCTTTTAAGGCTTATATTGGGTGTAAGTTGTAATACGATATTAACGTCCCAGTTTTAAATGCTGTTTATTAAACTCCTAGATATTACCCCTCTCTTACTATTAACATATCGACCTTTAGAAAAGGTAAGGAGCTTAAGGAAGCTTAAACTTAGCTTTAGCTCCCTACTATTAATAAGTTAGCTACACGCCTTAAGGAGTTAAACCTTAACTAGCAGGGACTAGTTAAAGAACTTAATAAGGCCTTCCCTAAAGACATTAAAAGCCATATTAGTCTTATTAAGAAACTTTAAGCTTGATTTAACGTTGTTAAATTAAAGAATAATAACCTTAAGGGCTTATAGAAGAAACAGGTAAAGCTCCCCTTACCTTTACGTTTTAAAGGAGACTTTATGTAACTAAAGTTTTAGATAACTTAGCTCTAAAGTTATATTACTTATTATAATAAACAGTTTTTTAAAGAAGAAGGAAAGGTTAAGTTCGCTAAAGCCTTACTAGACGGAATAGTAGCTTATTAGTATAAACTATACGTAAAGATAATTAACGACCTCTCTGTAAATAGAGCGTGTAAGGAGGCTTTAAATATTTAAGCCCTTTTCGACAACTTCGACATATTTATTAATTAACTTTAAATAGAGTTTAGAGAACTGGATACCTTAAAGCGAGCTGAATAACGACTTATGGTATTAAAGTAGACGTCTTTAGTCTTTAAGTTAGAAGCAGTAAAAACTAAGCTTAGTTAAAATGCCTTAGTAATGCTGTTTTAAAGTAGTCTAAAGGAGTATATTACGGGAGACCTTTACTAAGAAGACCACTTAGACCGTTTTTAGGAGTTAGTTAAAATAGCTATTAAGGCTAATAATTAGTATTATAATTACTATTATTAAAAGAACTTCTAAAAGGAACAAACTCCCTATTAGTTAAGTAAGCTAAAGAAGGGGAATTAGTTAACTGTAACAGGCTATTATCCCAGGCTAATAGATATTAGTATAGTGAACTGTTAGAATTAGCTTAACTGTAATAAACCTTAATAATAATAGCAGTAGAAGTTACTTAAAGACTTATCTTAAGTCTAATACTTTAACTGTAGTAAAAAAGGCTATATAGTATAACAGTGTCTGTCACTAAAGTAAGTTAGTTAGAAACTAGTTTTAAAAGGAGGGAAGTATGTGTGACGACCCTGTAGGCCGTCACTTGGGCCGGGGCGGCCCGACGAATCCCCCGCAGAAGGAGCAGTGCAGGAGGACGGTGCACACTGTCCAAACGCACTGGGCCAGGGGTGCAAAGACCTGAAGCCCCTACGACTAGTAAGAAGGTGCTTAGTGGTCCATAAGGACTGACAACACTAAGCACCACTCAGTTAACTGCTTAGCCGTAACTGCGTAGTGCACCACTAAGTATAATAGACTAAGTAAGGTACGAAGTACCTCTAGTTAGTTAGTATAAATAGTTATAGTTGTGCTTATAACCACCGTGAGGGACTTTAGTTCCTCACACTAGTATTTAATTATTCATTTATGTCCTACTGTTTAGACTCACCTCTGTGCATTATAGTGACAACGACCTACAGTGACATTAAACCCCCGTTTAGGAGTGCTAGCTTAACAAGCCGTCTTCAGAACGCCCCTTACCTGTTAACGTCTTGCCATACGCTCTGTCTTAACCTGCGCCAGTCCTCTCAAGGCCTGTGTCAGGTGCAGGTTGTAATAGCATGTTAAGTTTAACTTAAGAGATATTTATATTAGAATAATAGGAAATAAAGAAGACTATACTTGGATAAACGAGTGTAACTTAAGAGATAAGGAAAAAGAAAAGGAAAATCCTTAAGATATAATATATTTAATCCTTAAGGGTGTCCTGAAAGAGTTAGCTATAAAGGTACAGGTTATTATAAACTGACTTTAAAGTAGAAACTTAAGATAGTTAAAAATATAAGTTACAGAAGACTAACTTTAGGAAGAGATATTCCAGTTAGTTATTATAAGTTTTAAAACCTTACACTGTAAGCTTAGGAATTAAGGAAATCTAAGAAAGACTTTAACTTAAACTTTACTAAAATAGTAAAGGGAGTTGAAGAACTAGCTTTTTAAGCTACCTAAGTAGTAAAGTAAGCCCTAGAAAGTGAAAAAGAGCAGACTGAAGAAATTAAGTTAGAAAAACAGAAGTTCTTTTCAACAGTACCTTTTAAAACTCTTAAACACTTTAAACACGTTAAGTGAATTAACACCCTCACTTTACTAGAGAAGGACAGCTTAGATAGCTGCCCCACATTAAGGTTAGTGTGCCTTAAACTAGTACCCTAAAGGTCCTTTAAGAAGGTAAAAAACAAGAACACTAATAGAGGGTCTAGGAGCTAAAGGAAAAATATTAAGAATTAGTAGACGAAGTGGAGAACTTATGAGTCGAAAGCCTTACTGTAGTATTTAAAGACAGAGTAATAAAGGTTAAGTTATAACTTTAGAATAGAGTTCGCTTTATTAATTAACTTAAATACTAACTTATTAAAGAGTATTATTTCGTAGAAGAATAAGCTAATCTGTTACTACTTAAGTTCTGGGAAAAGGTTTAAGAGAAGTAATATATATAGAAGTAAGTAGAAGAAAAAAAGAAATAAGGTATTATTTCCCTTATTCTATACTTTATAATAGTAGCACTTACAGTTAACGTCGACTACCTTAGTTATAAGGATATACTGTAGATTAACTATATATATAACAACTGCACTTTTAACTAGTATAATAAACTTAAGGCCCTTTATAACCACTTCCCTAGCGTATGAAGATAGGATTACTCTATTATAAGGGTAAAGGTAGAGATAATTTACTATTAAGTCTCCTATACCCTAATAAGAGAGTTTAATAATAACGGTAAATAGAAAGTTACTATAGTTAATTAAACTCTTACTACCTGTTAATAAGGGGTTTACTTAGTAACTGTTTAGTCGCAACTTATTCTATCTACCTTAAGGGGAAAGTTAAAAAATAGTAGAAATAAACAGATTACAGACAGATCTAAGAGTAAGAGGATATTACTGTAATCTAGTCCTAAAGAGCGTACTACTAACTTATTAAGGATTTCTGGAACATTAAACTGTTTAAAGTTAATTAGACGTTAAAGTGTAAAAACTTAAGAAAAGTTAATTATTAAGTCTATTAGAGTTATCTATTTTTCTAAAAGGGATTAAGAAAAGGTTACAAGCCGTTTAGAAGGGCCGAAAATTAGTAGTTTACTAGTTAGTAAAAACCTTAAGATAAAAGAGAGGTATTTAAAGGTTAAGTTAAATAAGACTTTAAGGATAAATAGTTATTATAATTTAAATATTAAAGGAATATAAGTATTACTTTATTAGTATTAACTTAATAGATAGAAAAGAGAAGCTATTTAAGGTAAGAGTAGTAATTAATAGTAGAAGTACTTTTAACTTAATATACCTTTTATTAGTTAACTGAAGGAAACTCCTTAATAAAGAGTATTATTACAACCTGCACCTAACACAGGCCTTGAGAGGACTGGCACAGGTTAAGACAGAACGTATAGCAGGACGCCAACAGGTAAGGGGCGTTCCAAAGACAGCTTATTAAGCTAGCACTCTTAGATGGGAGTTTAATATTACTGTAGGTCGCTGTCGATATAATACACAGAGGTAAGTTTAAACAGTAAGACATAAATAAATAATTAAATATTAGCGTGAGGAACCCTAAGTCCCTTACAGTAGTTATAAGCATAATTATAATTATTTATACTAGTTAACTAAGAGGTACTTTATACCTTATTTGTAATGTTACAGGTACTTGTTACGTAAGCACTTTACATAACGTAAGCGTTCTACTTATAAGGTTTCCCCTACTTATAATATAAGCACTTAGTATGCTGTAAGTAACACTTTATTAGTTATAAAGGCTCTAGGTCTTTACACCCCTAGCATAGTGCGTCTGGACAGTATGTAATGTCCTTTTACACTGTTCTTTCTATAGGGGATTTATCGGGCTGCTCCGGCCTAAGTGACAGCTTATAGGGCTATTATACAATTCCCCCTCTTTAACGTTCTTTTCCTATAAAGAACTTAAAAGGTAAGCTTCTCCTTTCACCACTTTATTATGTAATAAGTATCCAGCTTTTAAGTCTTAAAACGGGAATAAGGTAAAAGCACTAACTACTACCTAAACCTTACAGTTTATATATACGTATTTAGTAGTGAAATGTCCCCTTATTCTTTTTATAAGTCTACTACCCCTCCTCTTATCTATCGGGTTTTAAACCAATCTAACAGTTATAACTATTATTTAAAGAGGTATTAGCCCTCTTAGTATAATGCTTTTAAAGTTAGTGAAGTGAAGTTAAAAGCTCTTCTTGTTAAGAAGTAAGACCTTAACTTATAAGTCGAGTCTACTACTTAACAGCTCCACAAAGCTACCGCTAAGCTTTAAAAGGCATTAACGTATTTAACGCGCCTTTATAAACAGTAGTTCCACTTTAAGGACTGGGCTGCGAAAGCGTTTAGCTGTAAAGTAGAGCTGTTAAAGTTCTAAGAGGGTAAGGAGGTTAGGTTAGGTACCTTTCTTAAAGACGTGGAGTCTTTTAACTAGGGGAACTTCTTAGTAGGGTCTCTACAGTAAGTAGTTACTTTATAACTTAGTCTGTAGCTTCCTTCTTTTAATAACGGCTCTTTAGTGTAGTGGTAACGTATTTACTTTCTTTAACGAGAGGTTATAAGTTTAAGTCCTATAAGGGTCCTTATAATATAAGTTATAGTCTAAAGACTACAACATATATTACGACTTTTTTATTATGTTTTTTTTTAATTTTTACTAACTTCCTTTCTCGACAGTGCTTATTCTTATAGACACGCTTTTCTACCACACATTATTATATAACTAGTTTAGGAGACCTTAAGGTATACTGGATTACTTTTTACCCTCTGACTCCTTCTTTAAACCTATAGTGAAGTGTAAGTCCTCTAGTTACAGGAGGTAAGTTATCCTGTAGGTTACCGGTTTGCAACGTCTTAATTCTCTATACTGTTATACGTACGATTTAAGTAAAGCTTGCTAGGAGCTCCAGAGGCCTAGCCTCCTTATTAGGTCTAAGGTCTTTATAACTTATAATTAAGGGTTTTAATAAATATCCTTTTATACTTATTAAGAAGTTTCTTACCACTTTTTAAGCTTTAAATCCTATAGTGGTTTTACTCTTTAATATGGTAGTTTAGATATTAGATCTTATTTTATTTTTAGTTTTTATTATTAGCTTTAGTTAGTCTAGATTCTTTCAGTAGAACTCTATAACTAGGTGTAGGCACTTAAGATTTTTAACTGGTTCTTATAAGTTACTTTTAAGGCTGTAGTCTAGCTATTTAATAAAGTACTTAAACGTATTCCTTCCCTTCCGTGAATTTATAACTTCCTTAACATTATACTTATCTTTATTAACGTTAACTTTAATCTTCTTTTTTAAGGGAACTCCTTTTAAGGCAGGTTTTAAAAGTGAGATATAAAAAACCTTAATCTACACCTTTACACTAATAAGTAAGTTTAATTTATAATTAAAGGTAGTGACTTTTTTCTTAACTTAGAATAGTCTATACCTTTTAAAGTTAAGCTTCTTATTAAGCCGTTTTAAGTGTAAGTTTTATGAAAAAAGGTAAACGTAATCCTCTTCTTAAAGAGTTAATCTTTTAACTTATTTATTATTATAATAAAATCTTTCCTTAAGTACTAATTACTTAGTTTAATATTTATTAGTAAACTTCTTCATTTACTTACGTGTAAACTTAAGTTTAACTTATAAGTGGTTATATAGTTACTATATCTAATCTATATAGATTATAACTTAAGGGGTGCTAGTAAGTAAGCCTTAACGGAGCTTAAACTCCTTACTGTAATTAGTGAAAAACAGTAATATACTTATTAACTTAATTAACGTTATATTATAGGTTATCTGTGCTGTTAGTAACAGCTTAAGCTAATTATCTTATTTAAAGTTAATGTAAGCTTAAAGATACGTTATAAATGTTTAATTAACTTATTTTATTTAGCTATCTGTCTATAGATAAAAGGTTATTAAAAGCTTACTTTTCACACTTATTCTTTACATTAACCCTTATTAGAACTTTAATATAATTAACTTATCTTAATCTATAATAATGTTATCTAACTAAAGGTGTTACGAAACTACCTCTTTTTTAAAGATATAAGTAAGTTACTTTACTATTATGTCCTTTAAGGTTAGTAAGAAGTAAGCCTACTTTATCAGTTTGTTAATTACTATAAGGATTTAGTTATAAGTAACTTTTATAATAAAGTCTTTAAACTCTAAAATCCTAATAACGAAGTTAAGTAAGATTAAGCTCCACGGTGCTTATAGTATAAGGAGTAGTTTAAGAAGCTTATAAAGCTTATAACGTTAATTCTGTTTTCGGTAATAAACGTTACAGTTATTAACTACTTCCTTAATTAGTTTCTCTATTCCTAGGAAGGTGTACGCTTATTAAGCCTATGTAAGAGTTTTAACTTAGCTTATATATCCTTTAAGTTAAGACTTGTAGACTTACTAAACGTACTTCTTTCGTTTGTTTATATTATACACGTATAGTTTCGCTTAATATTAGAGCTTTGCTTTTGGTTTAAGCGTATTATTTACGCCTTTTAGCAGTTACTTTAACTAATAACTGGTTTTACTGTAGTTTAGATATATTACGCACTTCTTACTACAGTCTTACAAGTACCTTAAAAAGTCTCTTAAGGGGCTCTTATACTTATAGGTACCTTCTGTTAGCCTTTTTACTTAGAAGTCCTACTACTGTTAATAAACGTTATACTCTGTTTATAAGTTTATATAAGCGTTAATAGTTTATTTTAATATCTAGTTATCTAATACTTATAACGTATACTTTAACATGCTATTCTTTACTTTATTAAATATAATAATGGGGATTAAGACTAGATTAGTATCCTTATAGTCCTATCTTTAATTAAGGGTATTAGCTTATTTATTATCTTTTCCTTTAATATGATAAATCTGAAAGTGGAACAGGGTTATTAGCTTTACCTACTGTGCTTATTAAGGGCTGAGTTCCTTTATTAGGAAGTACTGGAAGTTATTATAGTTTAAAAAGACCTAGATTAATTCCTTTATACCGTTTAGGTATAGTGCCCATTTAATAAAGTATTAAATAATTATTATTAGTTCCTTATTATAGATTAGGTATTGTAAAGCTAGGCTATAGATCTCTTTTAATAAGAAGGTAACTAGGTAACGTTTCTTATCGTCTTAGATTTAGCTAAGTTCTCTACTGATTGTAAATTCCAAGGAGTTTATTTCGACTTAAAAAGGCCTTAAGAAATCAGGGAAAGTTAGGATTAGTATTATAATAAAGGTGTACTTAAGGTCTTTAAACGCCTTCTACTACTTATTAATCTATTTAAATGGTTTACTTATCCTTATAAGTTTATATAGTAGTTTTACAATCTTTATAAAATACTTAATAAAGTATTAGTAAAAGTTTGTAAAGCTGATAAAGGCTTGTAACTCTATTTAGTTCTTTAAAGTAAGTTAGTCCCTGACTGCCTTTATCTTTTCCAGTTACATTTTAAACCTTTTAAAAGTTACTTTAAACCTTAAATAGTTTAACTTTTAAATATAAAAGTAACTCTTTTCTAAGTTTATTATTAACTTTACCTTTTTAAGAGCTATTAAAACCTGCTATATATATTTGTAATGTTTTTTTAAGGTTTCGGAATAGATTAAAACGTTATTTAAATATATAAAGATAAACTTATTAAGGAAGGGGTAAAGAACGCTGTTAATAAAGCTTTAGAAAGTTATAAAGGCATTTATTAATCTTATAAGCATAACACAGTACTGGTAATACTTATTATAAGTCTGAAAAGCTGTTTTATACTTATCCTCTTTCTTTACTCTAATATAATTAAATCCTATAATGAAATTAAGGCTGGAGAACTAATTTACTTTAGTAATCCGTTCTTACATTTCTATAATAAGTAGTAATAAGTAACGATTCTTAATTATATCTTTATTTAACGTTTAGTAATTAATAACTATATATAGCTTATTATCTCTCTTTCTTAAGACAAACAGTATTAAGTACTTTACTGGGGACTAAGACTTTATAATAAATCTATTCTTCAGATTTTTATCGATATACTCCCTTAAGGTTTCGGCTTATTAGGGGTTTAAGTAGTAAGGTTAAAAGCTGCGGAGCTTTACTCCTAGCTTTAACTTAATTTCGTAGTCTTACGGTCTATAGTTTAGTAATTACAGTATCTTTTTTCAAAACAAGGTAAACTTCCTATATTTTACAGGTACCTTAGATAAGTTAACTTCTTCACTTATTTATAAATTAACTTCTTACTTCTTTCTACTTTTTAAATCGTTATTTAGGTAATATAATAAACTCTTTAATCCTTTAACTGTTTTAGTAAACCTAACCTAAACTATACTTAGTTCTATAAGTTTAATGTGCTTCTACATACTTTATACATCTTTAAAGCAGTTTAATACTTTCTTAACTTTCTCTAAACAATAATCGCTATTAAGGGACTTACTAAAGGTAAGGTAATTACTCCTTTAGTTAATTACAGGGTTATACTTTTCCAGCTAAGGTAGACTTAAGATCATATTATATCCTATTACTAATGTAACGTTAAAGTCCACTTATTATTTATCCCTATTCACTTTAATTAAGAGTGGTAAGTGGTAGGTGACTTTACTGTTATTATATTAATATAAGCCTCCTTCTCCATTTTAAATAGGAATAACCTCTTTATACTCTTTATTAAGGAGTTTCCTTCAGTTAACTAATAAAGGGTACATTAAGTTAAAAGCACTCTTATTATTAATCACTACTCTTACCTTAAACAACTTCCCTTTTCTATCTGTTAAGTTAACATTAACAGAATAATACTTATACTCTTTAAATATCTAAGTTATAATAATTACCTATCCTTAAGGTCTTATCTAGCCTAACCTTTAAGTGCCTCTTCTTCTTTTTAAAGTTTTTACTAACTAACGAATTACTAATTTCCAGCCCTCTTAAAGGGCCTATAGCCTTTTCTCAATTCTTTTTAGAAAAACAGGTAACTTTAATAGACCTAGCGATCGACCTTTCTTAAGTTGTCACGCCTTAACGTCTAGTCGACTTTAAAGGGCTTAATATTCTGGAATTCTTTAATAAGTTAATAATACACGTTATAAGACTAAATTATAATAATGTCTTCTTACTCTTAAATCTGTTAATAGTCTGCTTACTTTTACTATTCCCTAACCTTTCCTTTAAGGTGTAATAAGCACGTTACGTCTAGGCAGTTATTAAGTGACCTTCCTTACTAACACGTAATAAGGGTCTAGTTAATTATAGTAACTTTTTATTTATTACTAAACTCCTTTATTAGGGAGTAGGAGATTTAGTAGTGGGCTAGCTTTAACTCTCCTCTTATAACTGTGTAGTCCTGTTTTTAAGCAGCAGGGAAGTAGTTATAAAGAGTCTTAAACTTACTATACCTATTAAGAGTATAGTTATCATATACACAGTTAATCTATAATACATCCTTATAGCTAAGATGGTTAATATTAACTATAGGTACTGCAGTTATAAAGTATAAAGTAAGTAAAGTGGTACCTTATTCTTTTTCTTCTTCTACTTACCTTTAAGTACGCTGCTTCTTTTAAACCTCTTCTTAAAACTTAAGTAATAGTAAATTAACTTATTCTTCCACGAAATAGTCTTCTTTAATAAGTTAGTATTTAAGTTAGTTAATAAAGTAAACTTTATTATAAAGTTATAACCTAATTTCTATTACTTTATCTTTAAACGTTATAATAAAGCTTTCGACTTACAAGTCCTTTATTTCGTTTATTAGCTTTTAATATTTTTCCTTTAACTCTTAGATCCTTCGTTAGTATACTTACTTTATGCTTTCTTAAGGGACCCTTAAGGTACCAGTCTGTACTACGCTAGCTTTAGTACAAAGCAGCTATTTAAGCTGCCCTTCTTTAAAGGAGGTAAAGGTGCTGATCCACTCTATATGCTTAAAGTATTTAAGGGTCTTAAGGGGTATAGTTAAAAAGAATTTCCATTTTTCTAGCTTGATTCTTTTAATCTACTCTCTTTTATCTTTTAAGACTTACTTTACCGCTTAGGTAGCTTAGAGGGCTAGTTCTTCGACTCCCTTTACTATCTTAGTAAGGTCTAAGTTAAGGTCTTTCCTAAACTTCCTTAGTTTTTAAGCTTATAGCGTAAGGTTTTTAAGACCTGTAACTGCTAACTAGAACATTTCTTCCTAAAGTTAGTCTTTAGTAACTTATACCTTTATAGCTAACTTAATTAGAATACCTTTAAAGACTAAGTACACTACGTTTTAAGGTTCTTCTTCTTCCTCTCCCTTATTTCCTAAGTTACACTTATCTATTTAAGTATAATCTTCTTTGTTACCTGCTATCTTAATATGAACGTCTCTTAAGTTAAACTTAACGTGCTTCCCTTTACTTAGGACTGGTTTCTAACTAACTTTTAAAGGTAGTTTAGTTAATCCTCCTAATAAAGGTCTTTAATGATATACTCCTTCAGACCGCTTTAGAACAGTATTATTAGTGCCTTTTAGTTAAGTTTAGTTTTAGCTACTTTTAGCTTAAAGTGTGTAGAGAACTTAAGGATTAAGGACATTTACCTTAAGGTTATAAGCCGTTACTTACCCTGCCTTAAGGTGTCTAGTTCTTTAAACTTAGTTTAAAGTTAGTTAATAAAAATGTTGAAGTTATTAAAAAGGGCTTAAGTTTTAAGGGCTTCCTTTTATACTCTGTTTATAGAGAGGTTATTAATTATCTTTACATAAGGTTTATATTAGTAAGCGGTTACTCTATTTAATAAGGCTTTAGCGAACCTAACCTTTCCTTCTTCCTTAAAGAACTGTTTATTATAATAAGTGATATAACTCTAAAGTTAAGCTATTTAGGACTTTAACTGTATAGAGTCTCCCTTAAAGCGTAAAGGTAGGGGAAGCTTTACTTATTTCTTCTATAAGCCTTTAAGGTTATTATTCTTTAGTTTAACAGTATTAAGTTAAACTTAGAGTTTTTTAATAAGACTGATATAGCTTTTAATGTCTTTAGGGAAGGCTTTATTAAGTTCTTTAACTAATCCCTATTAATTAAGGTTTAACTCTTTAAGGTATGCAGTTAGCTTATTAATAGTAAGGAGCTAAGGTTAAGTTTAAGCTTCCTTAAGCTCTTTACCTTTTCTAGAGGTTAATATATTAGTAATAGGAGGGAGGTAATATTTAGGAATTTAATAAACAGCGTTTAGAACTGTAACGTTAATATCGTATTATAACTTACACTTAATATAAGCTTTAAAAGGACTAGTACAGGTTAAGACAGAACGTATAGTAAGACGTTAATAGGTAAGGGGCGTTTTAAAGACAGTTTATTAAGCTAATACTTTTAAACGGGGGTTTAATATTACTGTAAGTTACTGTTATTATAATATATAAAGGTAAGTCTAAACAGTAGGATATAAATGAACAATTAAATATTAGCGTGAGGAACTTTAAGTCCCTTACGGTAGTTATAAGCATAATTATAACTATTTATACTAGCTAATTAGGAGGTACTTCGTACCTTGTTTGTAATGTCGCAGGTGCTCGTTACGCGAGCATTTTGCACAGCGCGAGCGTTCTGCTTGTGAGGTTTCCCCTGCTTATAGTGCGAGCACTTGGCATGCTGCGAGCAACACCCCATTGGTTGTAAGGGCTCTAGGTCTTTGTACCCCTGGCCCAGTGCGTCTGGACAGTGTGTAACGTCCTCTTACACTGTTCCTTCTGCGGGGGATTTATCGGGCCGCCCCGGCCCAAGTGACGGCCTGCAGGGTCGTTACAAGTATAAAGAGGTTATCCCTATCTGGAATAAAGAAAGAGGCTTATATTAATATAATAACAGTAAAGTCACTTACTACTTATTACTTCTAATTAAAGTGGATAAGGACGAATAATAAGTAAACTTTAACGTTATATTAGTAATAAAATATAATATAATTTTAAGTCTACTTTAGTTAGAAAAGTATAACTTTATAATTAATTAGAGGAATAGTTACTTTACCTTTAGTAAGACTTTTAATAGTAATTACCGTTTGGAGAAAGCTAAGAAGGTATTAAACTGCTTTAAAGATATATAAAGTACTTAAAGGTATGCTGAACTTTTAAAACTAAATATAGTTTAAGTTAGGTTTATTAAGACAGTTAAAGGATTCGAGAGTTTACTATATTACTTAAATAACGATTTAAAAGGTAGAGAGAATTAAGAAACTAATCTATAGATAAATAAAGAAGTTAACTTATTTAAGGTACCTGTAGAGTATAGGAAGTTTACCTTATTTTGAAAAAAGACACTGTAACTGTTAGATTACAGATTATAGGATTACGAAATTAAGTTAAAGCTAATAGTAAAACTCTACAGCTTCTAGCCTTATTACTTAAACCTTTAGTAAGTTAAAGCTTTAAAGGAGTATATTAATGAAAATCTAAAAAACGGATTTATTATAAAGTCATAGTCCCTAATAAGGTACTTAATACTGTTTATCTTAAGAAAGGGAGACAGTAAGTTACATATAGTTATTAATTATTAAATGTTAAATAAGGATACGATTAAAAATCGTTACTTATTATTACTTATTACGGAGATGCGAGAACGGATTACTAAAGTAAATTAGTTCTCTAACCTTAATTTCCCTATAAGATTTAATTACGTTAAAGTGAAGGAAGAGGATAAGTATAAAACAGTTTTCTAAATACGTAACAGGTATTACTAATATTATATTATATTAATAAGATTAATAAACACTTTTATAACTTTCTAAGGCTTTATTAACAGTATTTTTTACCCATTCCTTGATAAGTTTATCTTTATATATTTAAATAACGTTTTAATCTACTCTGAAACTTTAGAAGAATACTGAAAGTATATATAATAAGTTTTAATAGCTTTTAAGAAGGTGAAGCTAACAGTGAACTTAGAAAAAGCTATTTCTACGTTTAGGAATTAAACTATTTAGGGTTTAAAGAAACTTTTAAAAGGCTTAAAATGTAATTAGAGAAGATAAAGGTAATTAGAGATTAACCTACTCTAAAGAATTAGATAAAGTTATAAGCCTTTATTAACTTTACAAACTTCTATTAATACTTTATTAGATACTTTATAAAGATTATAAAACTACTGTATAAACTTATAGGGATAAGTAAACTGTTTAAATAAACTAATAGGCAGTAGAAGGCGTTTAAAGACTTTAAGTACACCTTTATTATAATACCAGTCCTAGCTCTCCCGGATTTCTTAAAGCCCTTTCGAGTCGAGACAGACTCCTTAGAATTCGTAATTAGCAGAGAACTTAGCTAAGTCCAGGACGACAGAAAACGTTACTTAGTTACCTTTTTATTAAAAGGGATTTACAGCCTAGCCCTACAATACCTAATCCATAATAAGGAACTAATAGCAGTTATTCAGTGCTTTACTAAGTAAGTACTATACCTAAGTGGTATATAGGAACTAGTCTAGTTTTTTTTAAATTATAATAACTTTTAATACTTTTTAATAAAAGAACTTAGCCCTTAATAAATATAGTAGGTAGAGTTAATAGCCCTATTCCACTTCTAGATTCATTATGTTAAAGGAAAAGATAATAGGTAAATTAATGCTCTTAGTAGGAGATAGGACTATAAAGACGTTAATCTAGTCTTAACCTTTATTATTATATTTAAAGGAGTTAAGAACAGTATATTAAAATATACTTTATAAGTATCAGATAATTAAACTCTAAAATAAACTATTAACGTTTATATAAACTTATAAATAAAGTATAATATTTATTAGTAATAATAAGACTTTTAAGTAAGAAGGTTAATAAAAGGTATTTATAAGTATAAGTACTCCTTAAGAGACTCCTTAAGATATATATAGGACTGTAGTAAGGAGTGCCCTATGCACTTAAACTATAATAAAACTAGTTACTAGCTAGAATAGCTATTAAAGGGTATAGATAATATACCTAAACTAAGAGTAAAGCTTTAGTATTAAAAGAAACTGTACGTTTATAACTTAGATAAATGAAAAGAGTATATCTAGCAGGTTTATAAATCTTAACTTAAAGGATATATAAGCTAAGTTAAGACTCTTATATAAGTTTAATAAGTATATATGTCACGGTGCCGACCAAGAACGTAGTTAATGGACTTGTTATTGTGCAAGGGAACTATCTGGAGCAGTGAAGCTGTACGCTATTTGGGTAGGTCTACAGGTTAGGTGATACCCGGTTGCACCTCTGCTGCGCCCCGGTCCGGGCGCGGTTCCTAAGCCCCACAGGGCCTGCAGGGGGTTTGGCGCCGTGACAATACACCTTTTTAAGAATAAAGAAACTAGTTAAAGAAGTAATCGATAACTATAATATTTACTACTAGAAACAGAACTGATATTATAAGCCTTATAAGCTTCTTAAACCACTTCCTGTATTATAAGCATTATAAAGCTTAATCTTACTTAACTTTATTACTAGGATTCTAAAGTCTAAGGACCCTGTTATAAGAGTTACTTATAACTAAATCCTTATAATAGTTAATAAATTAATAAAGTGGGCTTACTTTCTACTAACCTTAAAAGATATAACAGTAAAGTAATTTACTTATATTTTTGAAAAAAAGATAGTCTTATAACACCTTTAGCTAGATAATATTATCACAGATTAAGATAAGCTAATTATATTAAAGTTTTGGTAAAGGCTAATGTAAAGAATAGGTGTAAAAAGTAAGCTTTTAACAGCTTTCCACTTATAAACAGACAGTTAAACGGAATAAGTTAATTAGATACTTATAACGTATCTCTAAACCTACGTTAACTTTAAATAAGATAATTAGCTTAAGTTATTACTAACAGTATAGATAACTTATAATATAACGTTAATTAAGTCAACAGGTATATTACTATTCTTTGTAAACTGTAATAAGGAGCTTAAGCTGCGTTAAGGTCCGTTAACTAGCACTCCTTAAGTTACAGTCTGTATAGATCAGATATAAAAACTATATAACCACTTATAAGCCGAACTTAAGTTTACACGCAAATAAATAAAGAGATTTACTAATAAACACTAAATTAAATAACTAATATTTAAAAAAGGACTTTATTACAATAGTAAGTAAGTTAAGAGACTGACTTTTTAAGAGGGGGATTACGTCTACCTTTTTTCACGAAACCTATATTTGAAACGACTTAGTAAGAAGCTTAACCTTAAAAAGTACAGACTGTTCTAAGTTAAGAAAAAGGTCGCTACCTTTAATTATAAACTAGACTTACCTACTAATATAAGGATGCAGATTAAGGTTTTTTATATCTTACTTTTAAAACCTGCTTTAAAGGAAGTTCCTCTGGAAAAGAAGGTTAAGGTCGATGCTGATAAAGATAAGTACAACGTTAAGGAAGTTATAGATTTACGAAAAAGAAAGAACACGTTTAAGTATCTCGTTAAGTAGTTAGATTACAGCCCTAAAAGTAACTTATAGGAGCCTATTAAAAGTTTTAAATGCCCAGACCTAATTATAGAGTTCTACTGAAAGAATCCAGACCGACTAAAACTAACGATAAAAATTAAAAATAAGATAAGACTTAACATTTAAATTACTATACTAAAAAGTAAGACTATTATAAGATTTAAAGCTTAAGAAGTAGTAAGAGACTCCTTAATAAGTACAGGAGGACATTTATTAAAACCTTTAACTAGGGTTATAAAGACCTTAGACTTAATAAGGAGGTAAAGCCTTTAGAGCTCCTGGTAAACTTTATACAAATCGCACGTGCAGCAGTACAGAAAACCAAAACGTTACAGACTAGTAACTTACGGGATAACTTACCCCCTATAGCTAAAGGACTTACGCTTTATTATACTATTAGTCTTAGTGATGCGGTCTTACTCTCCTAATCTGGCGACATTTGCAGTTAAATTAGGTGGCTTCAACCGCTTACATTTCCCATCTCTTTCTCTCACTTTATAGTAGTAGTGTGAACGTAACATATACAATTCTCCACTAATCGTCGCAATTTCGCTCGTTTGAGTCATTTTAATAATTTATAATAAAAACCTTACTATAAAATACTGGTACTGTTCTGCTACTTGCACTGCCCACCCTCATCAACTAACGTTACAGCATGTTATTAAATAAAACATATAATCAAATAATGCATGTCATTAAAGTGGAGCATGTCATCATATGAAGCATGTCATCAAAGTGGAGCATGCTATCGAAGTAGAGCATGTTAGGTTGTATTGTGATTATACTTGTACAGCGTGCACATTACACTTGACGCAAAGACTTAGCTTGATAACCATGAGCACGCTGCTCAGTTTTGGCTCACCGCCTCTAAGCAGCAGCATCTGCCTGTCTGTCCATCCTCGCAGAAAAGAGATTCGCGACATATGTTTGGAAAGTATCCAATATATACCTGTACATTCTGTCAGCGTATCCACAAATCTGTCTATGATTTGTCATGCGAAATAGTTATACGAATTTATAAAGAATTCGAATGAGGCTGTTATAAACAGTCGTCAGATGAAGCTATCTTATGAGAAACATTTATAATACCGAAACACATTGCCCTTTTCACTCAGTTTAGCCACTGTACAAATTTCATGTCACATTATTATATGATTAGTCTTAGTAACGCGGTTCTAACTTCCTGATTAGGCGGTAAATGTTGCCATTTTCATCGGCTTTAACAGTGACCTTTCCCACCTAGCTGTTAGATTTACACCGGTAGCGTAGATATAACGTCTGTGATAACCAGGTCAGCTAGATAAGCGAGTCAGCTACTTTTTCCTTTATATATAACCCTAGAAATTTAAACCAATTTAAATTTAGCTTATTTACACTATATAAATATAATATAAATCAGCTTACTAAGAAACATCTCTTACATCAGAGTCAAGTTAGAAATTAACTTATTGAATAGTTACTTTATGATGTAATTTTAATTTATCTTCGGTTTCTTTATAATAACATACTAAGTAAGTTATTAAAATATAGTTGTAAGTACCTTGTAATGACTGCATTACAGGGTACACTGGCTTTGCCAGCTATACAGTGGCTAGAGGTGGCTGAAGCTATCTATTCTAGGAATGGCAACTGTAACTTAGGCTTTACAGAATGTTTTATAACTGCCTGAGTGTCACGAATTGGCAGGAGCCAGGATTGGAAGACACGGGACTCCGGAGTTTGGCTCTGGAATAAGTGGGTCTCCGGAGGTTGGCTCCGGAGTGACGTGGATTTCGGAACACAGTTCTAGGAGTGACGGAGTCATTACGACTTGGTACCGATTGTCAGACGATTCGCGTTGGCTCTGGAGTGACGTGGATTTCGGAACACAGTTCCAGGAGTGACGAAGTCATTACGACTCGGTACCGATTGCCAGACGATTCGCTTCTATGTATTCTCACTACAACCGCGCAGGAAGGATGATCTTTCCTTTCTGCAAGGTTCAGTCAATGTAATAGCATTTGGTCTCTCCATTTTGGTAACATGATTGCTCTTGGTCTCTACTATCACACTGAGCACACTGGGCCCCTAAGGGCCCTGTGGCCCTGTAAGGCCCACTGAAGATTCTAAACTACAAAGGGTGACGTAATAAACTGGAAGCTTTACTCTCTGTAGTATAGTTGATTTCTAGGCAGAGAAGGCTTTGGAAGTCTTCTAGAGCCTATGAGTAGACCTCCCCTCTCTTTTGTAAATAGTTTCTCTTCAAGCAAGTAAGCAAATAATAATTAAGCCTTTGGCATCTTACTAAGCTCTGCTTCTATAAGCTTTGTTTCAGCCCCTTCAGCCCTATAACTGCTGTACTACAGTAGTGCTTCTGCTTCCCTCAGCACGTTACTAACCTCTGCTGTTGTAACGAAGCCTTCCTTGCTTCCCTTACAAGCTTCCGCTATAGACTCTTCTGCAGGCACTGTATTACAGGTCTTCAGATCTCCAGCTTTAACATAAGTTTATATTATATTTATAGTATTAAAGGTTAGCCCTTTTTAGATTTCTAGGGTTATTTATGTAATTCTAATAAAGTTAGCATTTGTAATTTTCTTCAGGGTTATTGTTAGGTTTATTACTGTAAACCCTAACCCTCGGGCACTGGAGCGCTGGAATGCCGAAGAGCCAGAGTCTCCGGGGCACTAAAGGTGCTGGAGACGAAGGCCAAGGCATTAGAAGGGCAGCTGAAGCACTAGCGGTGCCGATCGCAATCTACAGAGTTCATAGTACCCACTATAAGCCTCGTATTTACAAGAACCTTGGATTCGGCAAAGATCTCTACCATATAACAGCTATAATAACTAAAGACTTTCGCTCTCTCAGATAGAAATAAACAAGCACTTTGAAGTCTTCTCTTTACCTCTTTGATTCTATCCTATATGCAAAGTGACCTATTAACAGTTATATATGAGGAAAAAAGTAGCTAACTCGCTTGTCTGGCTGGCTCGCTTATCATAGACTTTAAAGCAAGCTATTCTCCTAGCTGTTAATACTATAGCCTAATCCATTAATAACGTGCTACACTATGCTGACATGACAATTATGCCACAGTCACTTCTAGTCAGCACTAAACGATGACATTATACTTTATTTACAGTTCTACCTTGTATTACAGGACTCTCTGCTTAGTAACTGCTGGGTTTACAGATTTTAAACCTGATAAGTGGGACGTGACGGCTCAGGCCAAGCAGCTACGCAGCCGCAAAGCGACCAGTTCCGTAGATCCGCGCCGCTAAGAACGCCACAACCTCGTATTATAACAGCCGAGCTAGCCGGTGCACTTCGTGCACAGGCCACCCTCACGGCTATACTAATACAGCTCCGGCTCTGGTAGATAGAAAATAATTAAGCACTTTGTATATACTTTTTCCAATGCCTTGTAAATCTACCATGCCTATCAACACGTCGCGGCAGTGATTTTTATACAATAACGCTAACTGCGCAATTTTTGGCCTAGGAAGGAAGTGAAAGCGCTATCTTATCGCCCTAAGGCCGCTGCTATGAAGACCGCCGGGCGTTAATAAATTGTATGTATATGTATGTATATAACATATCTACATAACAACATATACTATTAAATAAGATATTCCACTAAATGAGATATCTCACTTGATGACATGCTTTACTAAATGACATGGTAGATAAAAGTAGAGGTGTAAAAATAGCTGGGCTTACAAATGTCGATTGCCGCTTTAGATGCCGCCTAACCCGGCGGGAAAGGCTGCGACACTGAGATTTATCTATATATACGTACATCCCTACTTTGAGAAAGGTCTATGCGCTTAGGCAGACATTTTACCTAATTCTGCGCATATGGCTAGCCGGTGAGCCAATATTGAGCTGAATGAACATGGTCACCCAGCTTGGTATTTTTCTACTTAACTCCATGGTTACATTCTGGCAACACCACCTTTCTACCCAATGTGGCTGATAAGCCCCACTTCACAGGAACCTTAGCACTGACTGTGGAATACTTTCCCTCTTCTCTTTAGCTTTGTCTATAGCCATACTCTAGCTAGCTTGCGTGAAATTCTATCACGTTACAAACAAGCTCTTTTCTACTTGCACTTTTGGTAAGTGGTTTGTAAAGCCTAATCTAAGGGTCCCTCTCGCCACACACAGAGGTATTATCTAGGCATCGATTTAAGTAATCACAGCACTTTGTAAAGGTAACTTAGCGCCCCGAACGCTCCGGTCCAGCCGACGTACCCAGCCCAGAAGCTGATACTGATATCTAAATCTAGTGATAGCCCCCTCTATCGGTGCGAGCCATAGCAGTGCGATGGCACTGATAGGTGTGCCCACAAGCACTTCAAGATGTTCTATAGGGTCCCGAATAAACCCGACAGCATCAAACCGTAGATCTTGCTCCCGGTTCCATTCATAGTCTCTGCGGAACAGCTCCACCTCCCAAACACCGTACCTCAAAGCTACAGAAGAGCCTTCCAGCCCTAGAGTTGCTTGTTGTGGCATAGGCAACATTAGAAGGTTCGCAAACAACCCCCTTGACGTCACCTCAGCTGCATTGTCTCTAGAGACACCATTCATTGGCATCTCCCTATTACCCGACAGCAAAGAGCACGGCGCCCATCGAAAGTTGATGAGTCCTAGCTTTGGTGTGGCGGCGAACAGAATTCCCATGTGAACGAATTTGATCATCTGCCAGAGCTTGGCCGTCCGCTTCTCCCCAGCTAGTGTTACTAGGACCGCTGTGTCCAGGCCGCACAGGGTGGAAATCACTAGCGGTTCGTCGTCAGCCACCGTGCATAATCGGTACCGCAGGGCGGTGAACCAGTCGTAGAAAACACGGCTGTGAAGCCCGATATCCGAGAGAACTCTGTGGGCAACGGAGGTGACCGGCGCGGTGGTTCTAACTGTCATGGTGCGCTTGAGCTTGTCGACGAGGTCGTTCACAGAGATAACCATGTCCTGGAATGCCACCATTAAATGATTAGCGAGTTTGGATTCCTGAAAGGTCCACAGTCGAGAGTTCCATTCGGAGATATAGATCAATAGTGCTAACTCCTCAGCTGAGGACCCTTGGGCTGGATGGGCTTGTAGCATTGTATCGAGAGCAAGAACTGCGGTTGCGTTTCGGTATATCTGGTCCATCATGGTGATGCTGGCCATTTTGAGGTGGTGAATTTCGGGGATACAAAGAGAATCGATCCACACCAGGTTAGTGGCGTAACTGGACCTCTGCATTAGACATTGTATTCGTTTAATGCAACAAAAGGGCAGCCCTTCTTCAGCAGTACTACCGAGACCGTGTGACCATACGTGTGATATGGCAATGTAAGAGATGCCAGGGTGATACCGTACGACTGCATCTGGCGAGAATTTCTTTTCTCGTAACAGCCTCTCGATGTCGATGAGAAAGTAGGCTCCGGTCTTTAGGATCGCTTCAATAACGCCTCGGTCGATAGGAATCGGAAAACACTGGCACATTGCCTCAGCGTGTAATGCTCGTAGCGGAGCCTGCAGTTTGGGCACAGGTGACGTCTGGAATCCGCGAACTTTCTGACAGCAGGTGGAATGAAAACCCGCAGAAGGTGCCGGTGAGCGACACATAACGAGGAAGTATTCCAGGGCGCTGAGCGACAGGATCTCAAGCCGTTCGTAGAGGCAGGCACACCAACCACGCTCTTCAAGCCGTATTGAGTAGTGGTTGGTAAACTCCCCTAGATGTCGAAAGAGTGGTGTTTTCTCGTCCCGAATGTGGACCCCCCCCCAAACTTCCATTAGCATCTCTTTTGACAATGCAATTTGTCTCCTCAATTCCATGATCGTTTCTGCCAGCGCTGGTGGGACGGTTAGGCACCGAAAGGCTTCATCGAAAAATGCAACATCCGAAGCCACCTTATGGGCGGTCACAGCCATATTTCCCTTTTCCAGAACGTGATTCTCGCCGAGGTCCTTCCGTGACAGTCCCTGGATGATGTCGCGGAGTGGGGTAGTTTGAATGAATTCCTCATCCCCAACCCGGCGGATGATACTCTCCTGCGAGATGTGCAACCCTGTGATAGCCTCCCATGGGGCTAGCCAGACTAAGGCTTGTACCAAAGCGAGGCCAGTAAGCCCTCTGGACAGGACGTCATTCTTAAGGCTTGCAAATTGCTGGTCAGACCACCCGCGAAGCAATGCATATTCTTCAAGTGAACCAGCCAAGGGATAGGACTTTGTTCTTCCGTGATCGAATCCCAGCCACCTTGTTCGGCGGATTGCGTCGCGAAAACCGGCAAGCTCCTCGCTGTTGAATAGATGCTCCATAATGCTATGTTATTGCACTGAGGAAACTGTCGTTAAAAAGATATCGGTGTTGATCAGGCCGTACTAGTTGTGTGACACCCTCACTTGATTTTCAACTGAATGGGCCGTACATGCATCATATAGGCGCATAAGCCCCTCCACAAAACCAGGCTCCACGCAGCTGGGCAGGGGGGGCCGCGTGGACACACCCATTCAGGGTAGTATTTGGCCGACCTCTGCCAGTTATGTTCGAGCACGTTGCTGGTGTTCTGCCTAATTCTCCACTCTGGAGCTCGAAAGCCAATCGCTTCGTTTTCTCGCGTGTTTGGGGCGCTTGGCCGTAGCTGATTGGGCACCTGGATTTCACAGTCCCATAGATCGCCCCGCGTGCATAGAGGGCTTGACTTGATGGTTGGGTAACAGAGGGACCTCTACCCCGCATCGCAAATGTGCGTCTAATTTAAGAAGCATTGAAGCATAACAGCAAATGCGAAATCCATACGACATTTTTTCAAACTACTCTCTCGTCCAGATATCGCTGATAATACAGACGTTGTTGCTTTTCAGCACGAAGCCGAGTTTTATCTCTGATAGTGATCAGCGTTCTCGATATGTGCGTCAGTTGGCACGCACCAACGAAGATATCCATGAGGTCTTACGCGGCACAAAATCCAGAGAACGAGATAAAAGTATTAAAATTCAATACTCCTAACCCGACATTGCGGAATCTCCTGGAATCAGTTCTCCTTTCAGATCAGGGATTCGTCATTCGATTCGGCCGCTTAACTTCCATACTGGGTTTAGGAAAGCACCGAGAAACGTATAAGGACGAGAGCAGAACGTTGCTAAAGAAGAGCTCTTTGGGACGACCGGATGATTATCGGATGCTGTTTGCAGCTATCGCGGCCCTAACAAAGAACGGGTGGAGTGCCAAGGAGGTAATGGAGTTGTTAATGAGGTGCGGTGTGCTGGAGGTAACGAAAGCCGTCACCTGAAGCTCGAGGTGACGTGTATGGTATGTGGAGGAAGCTAGACGACATTTGCTAGTGTACTTAGAGGGACTCTCGCTTGCTTAAGTATAGTATGTGGGGGGCTGTAAGATACGATAGAAGTACCGTATGTTGGATGTTTTATTTAGATTTCCTATTCAGAACTTCCTTCAGCGTAGCATGACAGCATTTATTCCTTCCTTTCTTCGATTTAACTCTAACGAGATTTGAATTTCTCAAAACGTTGCGGCTGTCAGATGCACGGCACTCTTGGTTGCACCAGTGTGATTGTATTGCTTGTAAGGTTTGTTAGAAGCACTCAACTCTTGGATTTGAAGGGGTTGCAACTGCGTGATGGTATTGCTTCCGTCCACTCTCTTCTGTGACTTTCTGGCGAAGCCAGAGAGCATCTATTATAGTTTGTGAATGGTGACAAGGTTGGTGGCAAATGGTGGTCCACACTAGCTGAACTGACTGCGTCAGTTCAGCTACTCTGCGCTCCTTTCAGCTTAGATGCCCACATTAGAGCTCAGTAGAGCTGAGCTCCGTCCAGCTACACCTTCATGGTGTTCTAGCTTCTGGCCAGAACCTTCTTCTTTATTTACTATTAGGCTCAATGCTATGGCTTTAACCTTTTAATTTGGCAGCAAATGTCTCCTTTTCAGCGACTTTAACCGCTGACATTCTTCAACTAGACTGCTTAATATACGGCGTAGTATAGATATAAAAACACACCGTGATAGCCACTTGACTCATGGATGACATGCTCCATTTGCTTACATATTCTATTTGCTAAGATGCTCCGGCACTATAATTATATATTCTTGCACTCCAATCAAATGCTCTACTTTGCTGACATAACTATTTTGCCACTATAAGGGTACTTTATGTAACTAGTAACAGCGACTACATTTGACAGCCTTGCAGGTTGCTGTTTAGGCTGGCACGGCCCGACGTTCTCCCCGTGGGTAGACCTCGCAGAAGGTACGGTGCGAAGCACCGTATACACTGGGTAACCCCAACTAACCAGAAGTTGCTCTATCTTTGTAAAGTGATCTGTATGGAGCAAAGCCTCGACCACAGAGCAAGATATAAGTTACCTCTAAATAGTCTAGTATAGATAGCTATCATCGTGCCCACGATGGAGTGAGGAATCTTGGTTCCTCACGCGAGTAATTCATTGTTCATATGTGTCCTATTATACAAGTCTTCTTGTACATTATAGTGGCAACGGCCTACAGTGAAATTGAATTCCCTTATCTGAGAGTACTTGCCTCAACAATCAGTCTTCCGATCGCTAACCCTTACAGGTGCTACCTTACGTTCCTATGTGACGCACACCTGCGACCTGTCTTAGCTTATCTTAGGTGCAAGCCGTAATGCTATATTAGTTTTGTAAGATAGCTTTATATAATAGCCTTATATAATCGGTTCATATAATAGCTTCTGATAATAGCTTCACATGACCGCGCTGATTTAATAAAGCTGACAATTTTGCTAAGTTGCTGACGAGCTCTTTTCAGCTCAGATGCTCACAGCAAAGTTTAGCTAAGCTCAATTCCGCTCGGTGGGCTATACCTTCTTTCTGGCAGAAAGCTTGGTAACCACTAGTCATCAAGCTAAGTTCTGACTTACCGCTTTTAAGTTCAACAAGCAGAAAAAGCACTAAATGTGAGGCTGACTCTCTTTTTGAACTCCGGCACCCCGTTCACTTAAATGAAGTTTAAATTAGTTAGAAGCTGCTAGAAACGCTAGACTATAGTTGTGGTGAGAATAAGTAATTGTATTTTCATATCTACTTGGTAAGGTGCTCAACTTAGTAACATGCCCTATTGGATGACATGCTTTTGTTAGAAGCGCTGCACTCTGGATTCTGTGGATTCTGTGGATTCTGTGGGGTTCCAACTGATTGATTATCTTGCTTGTTCTCTAGCTCTCTGGCTTCGCCAGAGAGCCTCTATTATAGTTGGGAATGGTAGCAAGTGGTGTGGCAACTGTGGTCCACACCAGCTGAACTGACTGCGTCAGTTCAGCTCCTCTGAGCTCCTTTCAGCTCAGATACCCACACCAGAGCTCAGCTCTGCTAAGCTCCATTCAGCTCTGTTATCCACACCTTTATGGTGTTCTAGCCTCTGGCCAGAACCCCCTTCTTTCTGACAGCTTTACTTAATAACGTACTTTATTAAATACCATGCTCTACTTAATGACATTATATTGAGATGCAAAAAGGGGTCACAGCATTAGAGAGAAACAGTGTGTTGAAGGTGATGAATTATTTCTATCTTTAAGAGCGGAAGCCGTGTTATTATAGCCGTGAGGGTAGCCAGTGCACGAAGTGCATTGGCCACACTCGCTTCTGCGAAGCGAGGTTGGCTGACTGAATACGAGGTTGGCAGTGGAGTCTGGCGTTCTTGGCTCTGCAGATCCACGGAGCCAGCCGCTCTGCGGCTGCGTGGATCTAGCCACACAGGCCGGGTTAGGGTTGTGAAAACCCAACACATTATTTACGTAATATTACAGTAGATAGAAGAGAGGGGTATGAAAATAGCCTGACATCATAATGTAAAAAGTAATTTGAGGCCTACATGAATCCATTACGGTTTTAGATATTATTTAACCCAGCGGGGAAAGCTGCAACATTAAGATATAGATTAGCCACTAAGTTAGCCTACTCCGCAAGCGGCTAAATAGTGTGAGGCACTAGCGTAAACAGTAGATACATTTAGATAGAGAACGGGGTAGAAGTAAAGGAGGGGTGTGAATGCAGCTAGACAATATGACATAAATAGTAATATGGATTTAGCAGGGGTCCATTACCTTTCTAAGTACCGCCTAACCTGGCGGAGAAGGCCGCGACACTGAGATTATAAGTTTAAAGAAGGAGTTAAAGGGTAAAAAGCAATTTAATATGCTTTAAAGTCTTTTAAACTAATTATATAACGGTGCGTGGTAGAAAAGTGTGTCTACGAGAACAAGTACTATCGAGAAAAGAAAGTCAGTAAAAAAAAAAAAAAAAAGCAACTAAAAGCTAAGAAAAAGACCGAGTAAAGAAGTCGGGCCAGGTTTTAGACCTGTAACGGAAAGGCCTTATAGGACTTAAACCCACAACCTCTCGCTAAAGGAAGTAAGTGCGCTACCACTGCGCTAAAGAGCTATTTTATTAAAGGAAGGAAGCTATAAACCAAGTTATAAAGTAACTGCACGTTACAGAGACCCCGCCAGGAAGTTCCCCCAGTTAAAGGACTCTATGTCGTTAAGAGGAACGTTTAGTTTAACCTCCTTACCTTCCTAGAACTCTAGCAACTCCGCCTTACAGCTAAACACTTTCATAACCCAGTCCTTAAGACAGGACCGTTATTTATAAAAGCGCGTTAAGCACACTAACGCCTTTTAAAGCTTAATAGTGGCCTTATAAAGCTATTAAGCAGTAGACTTAACTTACAAGTTAAAGTCCCGCTTCTCGATAAAAAGGGTTTTTAACTTCACTTCACCTATATTAAAAGAGTTACATTAGGAAGGCTAGTGCCTCTTTAGATAGTAGTTATAACTGTCAGACCGGTTTAAAACCCGATAAATAAGCAGAGGAACAGCAGACTTACAAAAAGAATAAGGGGATATTTCACTACTAAATGCGTGTATGTAGGCTGTAAGGTTTAAAGTTAATGCTTTTATCTTATTCCCGTTTTAAGACCTGGAATCTAGATACTTGTTATATAGTAAAGTGGTAAAAGGAGAAACTTACCTTTTAAGTTCTTTATAGAAAAAGAACGTTAAAGAGGGGGAATCGTGTAACGACCTTATAGGCCGTCATTTAAGTTAAGGCGGCTTAACGAATCCCCTATTAGAAGAACAGTGTAAGAAGATAGTATACACTATCTAACTACACTAAGGGTATAAAGACTTAAAGCCCTTACGACTAATAAGGAGCTACTTACAGTATACTAAGTGCTTACACTACGAGTAAGAGAAACCTTATAAGTAAAACGCTTACACTGTGTAAAGTGCTTATAGGATAAGCACTTACAATACCGTAAGCAAGGTATAAGGTACCTCTTAATTAATTAGTATAGATAACTATAGTTGTGCTTATAACCTCCGTAAGGGACTCTAGTTCCTCACGCTAGTATTCAATTATTCATTTATATCCTACTGTTTAGACTCACCTCTGTGTATTATAGTAACAGCGACCTACAGTAACATTAAACCCCCGCCTAATAGTGCTAGCTTAACAAGCCGTCTTCGGAACGCCCCTTACCTGTTGGCGTCCTGCCATACATTCTGTCTTAACCCGCACCAGTCCTCTCGAGGCCTGTGTCGGGTGCAGGTCGTAATACTAACACATATATATATATATGCTGATTTGCGCAGGTTCTGGCCGGATGCTAAGGGTAAAAGAAGCGACGGGGGTGCACCGACTGTACCAGCCTAACAGCGGTAGTATTTAGGCAAACAGATAGATCCTTATAATCTATTTAAATAAGTAAAGGATAATCACGATTACTTACTTGCAAAAGCTTTCTAGAGCAGTAAGGAGTATGCTAGTTATACACTGTAATAGTTTCTAGAGCTTTCTATCTTACTTATATAGAACTGAAAAGGAAATTAACTTAGGGTTAAACCCCTTGATGCTTAGAAAGTTTTAGTAGATCAGATATCTAGTAGTAAAGCTTGTGGACCGTAGCTATAACCCCTGGAAGGTCTGACTGCAACTGCTAGAGCAGCTAAAAAACAGTGACTTCCAGCTACTACAATGAGCCACAGATGGCTACACATCTCAATAGTAAATTTTTAACCTTGTTAAAATCCACAGGCAGTATAAGGGCCTAGGGGTCCCGACTGTAGGGGCCCTACAGGCCCCCTTACTATAGGCCCTGCCTGTAGCCTAGGGGGTTTTAGGCAGTACAGGGCGTTAAGCTCTCTAATACAGCGCACTAAGGCCTGTAATTACAGGCCAGTATTACTAGTAGGCTATAGGCTGTTTTACAGCTTTAATCCCCTGAAATACAGTGTGTTGTAGCGCCCTTAGTACTAGTAAACCGTTATAAAGGGGTTCGCTGCGTACCCTGCAACGCCTGGTTTTAGGTTTTCAGAGTTAGGGTTATGTAAAGTCGGCTATTAGTCCTCATGCCACTAAAGGGGTTATTTATTAGCTCGGGAGCTTATTATTAGTTTTTTACTAGTTAAATAGTTTTGCAGAACTCGGCTCTCACCAAATGAGCTCCGATTAGCGTGCGAACTTCTGACTCCACCCCGTAGGGTATACAGTTGGTAGAAAATACAGTACGATCACCACCTATAACAGTGAATTAGTGCCTCAAAGCCTTGAATTACAGTTATTACAGCTTATAACAAATACGTTGTAAAGTACTCCCAGTGAAGAGTTATAGCGAAGCAAGCACTATAAATCCCCTGTAAATACAGGCGGTTAAGCCTGTATTAAGTGTAAATTTTTAACAAACCTTACAGAGTAGTTTGTTCCTAAGGTAAATATTTTACCAATTCTGCCCTGCCAGCTAAGCGTGAGCTAGGACTTAGCTGGATGAACATAGTCACCTAGCTCGGTATATTACTCCATTTAAATCAGTAGATATGTTGATTCGGGAATTGGTTCTGTGGTTGGCACGTAGTTGGTGCGCGCAGCGCGCGTATGATAAACGTGGGGGAGAAGGTCGCGAACCCTCTGGTTAAGCAGCCATTCCCACTTCGTGAGCTGTACACAACAGCTGACACACCAGCCGACTCTAGCAATACGTCTGGGCCACCTCGCTTCCTCCCGTCGGAGGAGGCCTGCCGCCTTCGACGCGATGATTCCTGTTTTTCTCTTCGAGCGCGATGATTCCTCTTTTCTCTTCGAGCTCAATATACTTATAAAGTGGCCTAGATAGTTGTAATTTACTGCCTTGAGACTGTTGCGGCTTACACGCAGCGGTTTATAGTCATGATTCTATCAAGGCACTTAAGAGGGGAAAGAAAGTGGGAGAAGCTAAGGCGGGGATCTGGGAGGCAAGCTCTACGTTGCGGCTTTACCTTTCTTCATTTAACCTATATATGCCCTCGATGACATCATTAGCCAACGCCGTCACATCCTAAGGAACATGCGATGTGCACGGGTCACTCTGTCGCTGACAATCTGTACGCCCTTTTGGCAGAGTGTAGTGTTTTTGAAAAATAGTAAACTTATTTTTTTACTTTACCAAACGTATCCGCTACATGAGGTACATTGCCTATACCATATGTTAGAAAGGAGGGGGCTCTGGTCAGAGGCCAGAACACTACCAGGCGGAGTGTAGTAGAAAACGGCTGTTCGGAGCTGTTCGGAGCTGATCGGGGCTGTATGAAGCTGAACGGAGCTGAACTGGCACAGCCAGTTCAGCCGCGCAGAGCCTACAAGTATATAGGCTCTCTGGCGAAGCCAGAGACCCAACAAGAAGCAATGGAATCAAGCAGTTGCAACCCTCCTCAATTCCAAAGATTTCCAGTGTGCAGTGTTTCTAACGACATGTAATAGTCTTAACTAACCCCGACTTAGCCGATTAAGACATCCATTAATACCGATATACCCTCGTCGGTCCAAATGCCCGTATCAACCCGTCCAACTGCTTGACGATAAAATACACCGTCTCTGTCAACTACACACATTACATTAACCATGGTAATCTGCGTCTGAAGAAAAGGACAGCCGACATTATTTGTTTCGCCGTGGGAGAGCTCGATTAACTGTACCTCGTTACCAGCCAGAGATTGTGCTGTCTCATAGTTACCAAGTCGCAAAAAGCCTGCCCAGCGGCTCTTAGAGTCTCTCAGGCTTAGGATAGGGCACATGTGGCCGCTCTGGAGGTCTCGCATGTCCTCTTCGGCTAAAAGCTTGCCGTATCTTGTTGTTGCTCGAAGGAACCGCGATCGCGCTGTTGTGGTTGGCGTAACAGCAGATGGGCCGCAGATTGTAACAGGATACCAGAACCGCTGCTCTGGGATCAGAGTATGTGCAAAATACTCATTTCCAGTATCGTGCGCTTTCATAGTTAACCAGCCGTCTCCTGGATCCACGTGGATATGTGCCACTGCCTCCCATGGTCCATCCAGGCTAGCTGCGTGTTCCCATGCAACTGTGGAAATGGTCCGGGTACCCTTCCATGGAGTGTCCTTCTCCATCGCAAAGGAAAGGTGAGCCATAGCGGCGCTTGAATCCAAATTTGAGTGGAATGCGACCCATGACCATGTTGGGAGGACCGCGTCGGCCTCCTCACAAAGCCTCGGCTGTCGTCGCTGGACACTCGGCGCGTATGGCTGCCATAGCAGTGCAGCGTCAAAGAATAAACGCGGCAGACCTGAAATAAATCCTCCGCTGAAGACAGTACTAAGCGACGACATTGCACCCTCAAACGCATCTATGACGTCCTCCGGATAGGTCAGCCGCCGGATGTTGAATTGGCAGATTAGTCGAGTCAAGCGGTACCAGTTCGGCCAGCGCTCCATGTTCAGACCCGCTACCCCCGCAGATATCTTCTGATCGCATGTTGTGAGCATGCCAAGATCCGTTTGCGCCTCATGCCACGACGCGCAATGACAATCCCAGTTCACGGACTGGTCATGAAACACTAACCGCCGATGACTCGAATACCACTCCTGAAAGGTCCATCCTCGGTCATTCCACCGCGATCGAATTAGATCTGTCGACAGCATGTGCATAATATCATCATGCGGGTATTGGTTATGAGGCCACTGCGTCGAAGCAATCTCGGGTGCCTCGTCGCAGAACTCCCCCGTGCTCTTCTCGATCCCGTCAACAAACAGCACCCATTCGGCAATCTCAGCTCCGCCTTTCCGTCGCTCTAGCGGTTCGCACCGCTGTTGCTTTATGTCTGCCTGCCGCCATGTGCTTTTCACGCTGGGTTCGGACCCGCTCACCAGCCTGCCCATCCATAGTGGCGCAGTCACCGAGCTTGAGTTTGCGGCAACAATCGTGATCGTAGACCCGGCGTAAATATCTGCCATGGCGGAAATCTCCACCTGTACGTCCTCACAGTCGTCTTGGACGATGCATAGTCGGTCAACCCACAGGTATCTCAGCCCAAGCAGCGGCAGGAGATACACCGCGTCAGCGATGGTACCAGGGAGATACTCCTCGCTGAGAGAGTCAGGTAAAGTAAGCTCTTCAATAAGAGACTTTTTCAGTGCTCCGCAGTCTATGGCGCCCCAGACGTAGCTAAGACACGCGTAAGGATGGTCTTCGCAGTCGACGATGCAACGGGCAACAGCGTCAATCAGGCGGCGGGGGCGCCGTCTGTTGACATTTTCGGCAGCTTGGCAATGGATGCCATGGGAGGTTCGACATCTCTCAAGCCAAAGTTTGAGGCGATCGACGTCGATGGCGTGTGGTTGCTGGGGAGCCTTTGGCTCGAGACTAAGGCTGGAGTTGGCTTTGAGGTCGATGTAGGGGAAGATGGGACGGAGCTGCCGTCGGATGCGAAAGTGTTTTTGAGTCAACGAGGACATTTTGGGCAATATTCGCTCGTTGACAAGCCGGGGCTAAGCTGGTAGGAGAGAAATGTGTATTAGGCAAGCGTATGATATGGCTGGTCACGAAAAGACGGTGGATGCCTAGAAGAGTCAGTTTTTGAAGCATTGCGGGGTAACGTTGAGGGGGTTCTCAGTACCTAAAAAGACTAATTACAGTCCTAATAAAGTATAGCGGGCTGGTCAAAACTTTTTGGTGGGAGGGTCGACATCCGTAGTCATTCTACAATCCGCGCTAAATAGCTTGGCAGAGGCAAGCCCCGCCGCTGACAGGTTTATGGAAACCAATGATCACGCAGTACCGGGATCTTCCATCACTTCAGAGCTGCTGTGCCGAGAACTGCAGTTTCGTAACGTAATTTTGTGGTTTAGGGGTTCGATTATCTCGTCAGCAACTCAGGGATAGGCACTGGATGAGCAGTCTGGGCAGTTAGCGCAGACCAACACCTGCTTTGATTCCTCATCGGTCCCCACAAGCGTGGCTACACGTGTAGAATGCACACAAAGGTGGTGTGGCCAACAGAGCTGAATGGAGCTCAGGAGAGCGAAACTGACCCAGTCCGTTCAAAGCCAGGCAACAGTTTGCCACCATTATTGCCACCCTGCAGTACTTTGATAGTGTGACGATCCTGCAGGCCGCTAATCTCCCACAGGACTAACAGTGCGAAAATCCCCAACGGACACAGTCTACCGCACTGTGTGCTATGTCTTGGCAAAACAGCTCTGTCCTAAATCACGAACCTTAACGCAGAGCAGTGCTCTACGATCTGTGGAAACAACACGACAGAGCAACAGAGCATGGTACAACTTATTAGTATTCTAGCCAATATAAGATAGCCGGTATTGCACCTAAAGTAGCGTGAGGAATTTTAGTTCCTTACATAAATATTCGCTTTATTAATTAAGTTATTTATCTTCGTCAACACCATAGCTAAGGTGTTACGGCTTGCTCCAGAGACATCGTGGTAACACTAGCAAAAACAGATCGTAGTAGCGGACAAAGTCCAATTGCTATAAGGTGGAAGGGAGCAAGATGACTGAACGGAGGCTAGCGTAACTATTGGCTAGAAAGCTAATGTAGTGGTGGTGTGGAGACGCCAAGCCACTAATTACTAGTGAAACTACTAAGTGGAGCCTGAATAATTAGTGTGTGTTCTAGTAGATTCCAGAGGTCTCGAAGGCTATAATATTACGTCACAGAAGAATAAGCTAGCCTAATAATCACTCCGAACTGGCCAAGTATAATAATAAGCCTTCTCACCACCTCTTAGATAGAATAGAATGAAGAACAAGCACTTTAACTTCTTTCTAATCACATAACCCTCACGTGACCTCCTAACAGTAACTCTTAAGGCAGTACACCATCAAACAGATCGTAGATCTAGAGGTCTGAGACGAATAGATCTTATTAAGCGGTGCTGAAGAACAATATAATTATTAGCGTAAGGAACCGAGAGGTCCCTCACTCTATCATGGCTACGACAGTAGTATTTATACTACTAAGATTTAGTAAGTAACTTATACCTTAATCACTCTGTACAGGCAGGCTGTACGTCCTTTTTTCACTTTGCCGTCTGTAAGTTTTCTTTCGGGCCGGTCCAGCCAATACACGTCGTCAAACGAGGCTGACTGGCGTTATGGCAGTACTAGGCTTCCAGCCAGCTTTACTAACCGAAAGGCCAGGGCGCCCCTTAGCTTTACTCGATTCTCTAATAATGATTATAATTAAAGTGTAACGTTTCTCACAATTCATAGCGATACTAGGCAGAAAAGCAGGGTTGTTAGGATATAATAATAAAGTTAAGTATAAGAAGAATACTAAGCTGAGTAACTATATTTATCTAACTTAATCTTAGCTCACCACCTAACTGTGAGGGAAAAATTAGATAATAACGTAAAGGTATCAGAAGATAAGAGTAATTAAAGAGGAATTATACTATTAGTTTTAGTATTACAGTCTTACCCTCCCAATCCGTCAGCAGATGCCGCTAGATTAGGTAGCTTTAACAACTTACATCCCTAAATACTTTTTCTTACTTTACAATAGCGGTGTAAACGTAACATATACAATTCTTTATTAATTGTCGCAATTTTACCTGTTTAAGTCATTTTAATAATTTGTAATAAAAAACTTACTCTAGAATACAGATACTGTTCTGCTACTTGCAGTGCCTGTCAGAAAGGTAAAGGGGTTCTAGCCAGAGGCTAGAACACTACCGGTTAGAGTGTGGTGGAATAAGGCTGATTGGAGCTAAACAAAGCTGATCGGAGTTAAATGGAGCTAATCGGAGCTGAACTGGCTATGCCAGTTCAGCCGATCGGACCATACAAGTATATAAGCTCTCTGGCTTCGCCAGAGAGCTAATACAAGCAATTTAATCAAGCTTTCACAACCGTGAGATTCCAGTGTGCCAGTGTTTCTGACAGTGCCTACTTTTGTCAACCAACGTTACAGCATGTCATTAAATGAAACATGTCATCAAAGTAGAGCATGTCATCAAAGTAGAGCATGCTATTGAAGTGGAGTATATCAGGTTATATTATAATAATATATTAATTTTGCTACAGTTACTTCCAGTTAGCACTAAGCGATAACATTATAATACTATTAGAATTAAAAGAAGTACTTAGTTCTTTTACTTAAAAAGTGGTAAAAGAGCTTATTATTATAATTAGCTAAGTTAGAGTAATGATTAAACCGTCCTCCACCTTAGTAACGTAAGCTTGTAAGCTTAAATACTACTAAAATCTGCTAAAATACAAACTAGTATTTTAGACTCTACTTAGTAGCTTAGCACTACACACTAGCTTTTTTAGCTCACTATTTTTAACTCTGATGTTATTAAATAGTGTTAATAAGTATAAGTGGGTCACAAGGTATTAGAAAGAAGTGTGTAAAAGGTGATAATTATTATTTTATTTTTAAGAGCGGAATCTGTGTTATTATAGCTGTAAGGGTGGCTAGTACACATAGTACACTGACTATACTCGTTTGTGTAAAGCGAGGTTAGCTATTAGAATACGAGGTTAGCTGTAGAGTCTAGTGTTTTTAGCTGTGTAGATCTACGGAACTAGCTGTTATGTAGCTTCGTAGCCTCGCAGATCCACGGAGCCAGCCGCTCCGCAGCTGCGTGGATCTGGCCACTGTGTTCCAGCCACACGTGCTAAGGTTATAGGTTGTAAAACCTAACAGCGTCTAAGCTCCCTAAGGGCTTGCGTAAGCGCTGTAGAGCTTTAGCACTAAAGTAGTGATTAGTAATACTGTTTATTAACTAACTCTTTTTAGAACCTTTTAAATTCTAGTAAGCTTATAAGGGGGGCTTTATGAGCCTTATAGGCCTTTGGTAGTTCCAGAGGTCTTAGAACCTTTACGTTTTAAAGTCTTTAGTTATAAGGCACGGATTTAAGTCTAAGGTACCTAAGTCTAGGGTATGTAACCCAGGCCCAGGGCACGCACTCTGTACCCTTCCTCCTAAACAATAAAGAGTTGTAGCACTTACAGTACTATACCTTAGTAGTTACTAAGGCTATATCTTAATAATATAAAATAAATTACTTTATAGTATTATAATAAATAAAAACTGTTATAATTTAAATTATACTTTTATATAAAATACTTAATAATACAGTTTATTTAACAAACAGCTTTATTCAATAACATTCTTTACTTAATAATATACTTTATTTAATAAGATGCTCTACTTAATAATATGTTCTATTTAGTTACATACTTTACTAAATAATATACTTTTCTCTCTAGCTAATATATTTTATTTCTGCTAAAATGACTGTTTTAATAACATAACTAGTTTAATAGTAATGATAACATCTAGCTTTACATGAAAACTATATGTGACATACTTATATGATTTCGTCGTACAATGGCTTCTAATGATATCTTCGTGCGATAAGGTTGCTTTAGTTAGTCTCTCTACTATAGTTAAAACAGTAATAGTATATTACTTTTGTCAGAGACAGGGCTCTGAGAGCCGGGGGTTCAGGGGCTCCAGGGGCTCCGAAGGCTGGGAGCGCCGGAACCCCCCAGGAAACGCAGCAACAAAGCAGGGCGACCACACGGCTGGAGGAAAGGTTAGGCAAAGACGGATCCGGTATGCGTGCGGGGTAGGATAAAGGGGCGGTACTTCATTGCGTAATCATGGCGCAAGAAGGTGTACGGGGCCCGGACACGGAAGTAGATAGCTTCTGGACCCTGAGAGCAGAGGGGGCCAGAGTTCAACAAATGCAACCTTTGGATATTTGCTTGGACCCACTGTACTACCTTCACTCTGGCGTTTTCGCAGTGGATTTGCACCCGTCCCTCATAACTTTAATGTATTAGAAGCGCGGCACACTGGATTCAGGTGAAATAGATAGGCTTGCAACTGCGTTATTGCATTGCTTATCATTCTCTGGCTCTTTAGCTTCGCGAAAGAGCTTCTATTATAGTTGTTTGGATTGCGAGGCTGAACAGGCTGTGCCAGTTCAGTCACGCTCAGCTCTATACAGCTCCGATCAGCTCTGCTCAGCTCTGCTCAGCTCGGTACAGCTCCGTTCAGCTCCGTAGCCCAGAATAGAGCCTAGATAGCCGCACCGTCGTGGTGCTTTGGCCTCTGGCTAGAACCCCCTTCCTTCTGACACAACGTAATATAACCAGGCATAGACGTAATTGGGAGGATACTGTTAAAAGGAGGGTATAATCTACGCAGTAAATCGTAGCTGTGGCTGGCAGTTGTGGCAATTAAACTGGCGATCAGCCACGATCTAGCGATTTCGTTCCTGTACGTAAACACATAAGAGATAGCCCTATGCCTGAGCTAGAGAGCTAGAGAACAGATTTAATTGTAACCTTATCTTTCTGATCGCTTTAGTAGTGATTATAATAGTAGTGCAGCGTTTTTAATAATTTACTTTACATATAAGTAAGGCTGTGAAAAGTCTAATACTGTACTATAGAATTTATTATACTCGGCTAGTTCAGAGTAATTATTAGGCCGGCTAATTCTTCTATGACGTAATATGATAGCTTTCAAGACCTCTGGAATCTACTAGAGGACACACTAATTATTCAGGCTCCACTTAGTGGTTTCACTAGTAGGTTAGTGGCTTGGCATCTCCACACCACCACTACACTGGTTTTCTAGCCAACAATTAGTGTCAGCACCTAGTTAAAGCAACCTAACAGCTATCTCCGCATCTCTGGGATTCGCATGTCACTGTAGGCTGTTGTTGTATAATGCACAGACAAGCTGAAAAGTAGGGTACAAATTAACGTGCTTGCAATAGCGAAATACTGGTAGAATGCGGGGCAGATTGAGAGAGAACCTTCTCGCTGGGTGGTCTAATTCTGCAACTTCGCAGCCTCTCTTTCCCTTGTTCGGCCTGCTACGGCGAACCTGGCGAGCAACTCTAAAGTTTATGCCGATGTCGTTCTGAGAATGCCATGGCGGTTCAGGATACAGCTTTGGTCCGATACACCCATCCGTGACAGCGGATGGTAGGTAAGATGCAGATCCGCGGCGACTGTACGCAGGAATAAAGTCACAGGACGAGCGCAGGGCCGAAAGTCCCGGATCTGTGGGTCGTGCCTTTCGGTAGCTTGATGACGAAGGGCGGGATATTGAAGTCCTCATAATCGTACCGCAGAAAAGATAGATCTGCGGTTGGACTATATAGAGGTTACACCTAAGACTGATCTCTGCATATTGACTTAGGCAGTAGTCTTTATTTCATCCCACTATAATGAGTTGGCGAGAGCTCGGCATTTTAAACGGACACCGGGCGGGCAAATAATGCTGTCTTCAGAACTATCGTGCTAGCACAAACCCATCACTACTTACCTATAAACTGCTTATTGGGCAGCTTGTATAATGCAGAAGCGGAATTACTGCTGGACGATACAGAACCAGACCCAGCCCAAGTCATCTCAAACCCCTCATCGCCGCACAGCCCCGCCTGCCCTTCTTTGCCCTCACTCTCATTATGCGATGGCGAAGTCCCGAGGCTTGTCTCGATGCCACTGTCTTCAAAACGTTCTACCGTCTCCTTCACATCCAAACCCTCTTCCTCCTGCGGCTCTCCTATCTTAGTGGGGTCTTCCCTCTTCGCCCCCCAAATTAGCGGAAACTTGAAGCTATGGCCAAAAATAACCGCCCCATGGACCGGCAGATTCCGAGGGCTCTTCGTGGCGAAACCCTTTGGGAACGTCGCTGGAAGAAGGACCTGCACCCGATCACCGCAACGTCCCCCCTTCTTGCTGGACTGGTAGCAACACGTGCCCGAGCACGGCTCGCATACGAGATCAGGGGTGTACCAGTGGATGCCGTTAATGAGAAGCCAGGGCTTGAGCCTCTTGTTACCCCTTTTGTGCAGGATGGCCTGGAGGTCGGAGGTGGTAGCCGCAAGGTAGTCTATTCCCTTTGGCAGAGGGGTATTCCAAAGGCAGGCGGCGCAGCTGGGCACCACTGTTTTTGCTATTTTTGCTTCAGGGGAAGGGGTAAACAACTCGCCAAAACCAGAGGCGAAAATTGTGGGGGCGTGAATCGCGCGCGTAAAGTCGACCCATCCTTGGCCCTTTACCTTGAGTGTTGCGACACGCGGCCACAGCGTGCCCGCCCCCTCGGCTAGGTCGGTAAAGTCAAAACCTTCAAGCTGTCGGCGGGGTGTGGATCGTATTCTGAATCCGACGCCGGACTGGGTCTTCACATCGTCGTAGTGGGCTGTGATCTGGCAGAGGATATGGCAAATCTGCTCGATGCGGTCTTCCACGGTCAGATAGGTCGTCTTTTCTTTGATAACTTGGTCCTTCTTTTCTCCCAATCTGATGGTGGTTTCCTCCCATGACGTGGTGTTTTTCAGACGTAGAGGAATGTTGAGATTATCTCTGTTGATGAGTACGTCCCAGGACGCGAGTGCACGAGACCCAAACGATTGCTCTAGGCTAGTATCGTGAAGTTCAATGATTTCGGGGGAGCAGAGAAGTTTACGAAAACGTTTGTCGTACTGAATATGTTTGATGGAAGCACGAAGGAGGTGCAACACGGTACTTGCGCCGTCGAGAAGCCATGCTCGTCTGTCGTCAACGTCGTAAAAGACAAAACATCGGTTTGAGATGTTTTCGAGAATCCCGCAAAAATCGTCGCCGTGGTCGATGTGGATGGGCTTATCTTTAAGACCTAGGGCGCAGCTTATTCCGGCATTGATGAACTTGCCTCCCGATATGGTCACTCTCTCCAAGGCACAACTCTGGGTAGGCTCCGGAAGTCTTGACCCGGTGATATCTGAGAAGTTCACATCAGGTGTCCCTGGGTGGTAAGTTAGCAAAAGGTGCGGCAGGTTGATGGTGGGAGCTCATGTTCAGGGCATACCTGCGTGATTGACGATCCTGTCACACCATCCGACGATATGGCAGGGATTGGTTAGTGCTTCCAAAAGGACAGGATCCGCAGACTCCGGCCAGCGCGGCACCCTTGGATCCTCATACGAGATGTAAGAACCATTGCTGTTGTAGACCAAGTGCCAGAACACAGTTTCTCCAACCACCTTGGTCATAGCCAGCAGTGCTGAGAAACCTTTGAGATATGTTGTGCCGGCCCATTTGATGAGCATGTTCGAATTGATGAGAGCGCTCGCAATTTCCAGTGGTATCTGGGCTCCGGCCTCTGCCACCGAGTTTTGACGTCGACGTATAGGGAAGCCACTGACGGTGACGGGGCTCCTGAATAACCCTCGCCAGCAGCTGCCCTGAATGGATCGGTTGGCATCTCGGATATGAAGATCAAACCGGACCTCGCACAGATCTTCCTCTTTTGGCGGAATGTTGGCAGCATGGTTGCGGTTTACGTACATCCACACCTTTGGCGTACACGACATGGACAGGTCGTCAGTCGGCGCCGAGCGGAGAGCAGCGCCTAGCCAGGCAAGCTGCTCCCCAATCTCAGCAATGGTGAATACGTTACCAGTCAACTTCATACGGAGAGTGAAGCTGGAGTCTTCCACATCAGTTGATCTCTTCAAAGCGGCGCTGACGAGTGCTCCACCTGGCAGTGTACATGTGTCTGTAGGACTCGCGGTTAGATATTACCGATTTCTCGATTCAGAGGGACGCTGCTCACCGCTCCACAGACCACCTCTACCCCTTAAAACCGCGACTGCACTCTGCAAGAAGTTTAAAACGGCGGCGCCAGTTTCGGGCCACGTCTGACTCATATAATCTCTACACTTCGCCACTTGCACTTCGTTGCCGTATCCTGTAATTGTTACAGCCCGTTCTAGGACATCTTCTACAGGAATGTCGTAGTCCTGCTCTGTAAAGAATTGAAGAAAGTCCCAGTCTATCGAGAACTCCATTCTAGCCTCTCCGGAATCATTTCGGCTAATCCGATTATGTGGGCGAAGCGTTTTGACGATAGCCTGTCTTATCTGCGTCCGCACGCAACGCTGTCCTCCTGGCACAACCAAGCCGCGTTGGACCTGGAATGATGACAGCAGCCACCGATACGCCGATGATTGGCACAAAACATCACGGTATTTTGGCAGTTCGGGAAGTTCGTCTAGATCTAGTGGTTCTTCATCTTCGGCGTGATCCTGGTTCTCGAGGCGATCCTGGTTCTCTAGGTAATCCTGGTCCTCGAGGTGATTTGCCTCACCGGAATCTCCTGGCTCTGCGGCAGAGCAAGCATCGAGCCATCCTGGGATCTGTTGATAGTAGCCCGCTTCGTCGTCATCTTCACGACCTTCTCCATCGCTCTCGTCCTCGACCCTGTCTTCTCGGGAGAGTCGTCTCCGAAGAAGGTCGATTATCCGCCTGTTCGAGCACCTGTTAGTTTCACGTTTCGGCCGTTAAGAATTTGGTGTGCTACTCGCATGCGATACCGATGCACGAGATGTCTCAATAGTCGCTCAAGCATCCCTGAACCTTCGTAGCCGATCCGACTAGCGAAGGCTTTCAAAATGTCCGGAAGGGCACCAGACATATCCTGAAGCTCCTCCCGGGAGAAGTCTGACGGCAGTGCCTTCGCGAGTTCGTCTGCAAATGCGGCGACATAATCGTGGATCCTCGGGCCCTGCAAGCTCGCCGTGTCGGAGTATATTGTTTGTCTGTCACTGTCATCCCGGCGCGAAGCTTCACCTTCCTTTCCACCACAAGCTTGTCCCGCGCTGCATGCAATCGTTTTGGCACCATGAGTTCCATATCCTGAGTCGGTGTAAGTCCTGAATGTGATTTCCATTCCGTGTGCAGCCGGTGGTTCATTTTCTCCATCTGTCTCTGGGAGCTTGCTCGGTAGTAGAAGTCCCGTATCCAACACGGCTACGCGTGCCCCGGAGGCACTCAACACAGTGCCATTTTCCTGAGCCTTGATCCGGAACTGACATGAATCGGTGTCCGAGTCGACATGGAGGGCATGTGCCGGTTTTAAGTGTTGTCCTGCGAGAATGTCCTCTGTGATCGTGGCTTGGTTTGAGGATTTACTCAAGAACTCAACAGCCTGTTTACCTGTGGCCTCGTTGGATTCTGCAGCTTTTATCAAGGCAGGGTACCAGGCCTCGGGTAGAGGTGGCCGTTTATGCGACCCTGAGGTGAGTAAAATTTCTAGGATTTTAGACGCGTTGGCACCGCATTTCGCCGCGGATAGCAGTGTCGAAAAGTTGAGAGGGAGTTTTGGGAATTGTTGTAAGATAAAGGTGATCGGTTCCTCCCAATTCGTCTCGTCCTCAATAGCCCTCTCCAGGGCAATGGTTGCATAGTGCGTTATCCGCCCACAGAATTCGCGGAGCTCTGTTGGCCTCGACGCAGCTTCAATTGAATCCCACTCAACGCGGTACAGGAAACGGAAGACTGCCTTTAAAGCATATAACTCGTTTTGAGCGTAGTCCGGCTTTATGTAGTCGATAGCATCATCTGTCGCGATGCTTAGCAAGGCGTAAATCAAGTCTCGAGGGTCTCGCGCTTCGTTGCCACCAAAATATTCCAACAGAGTAGCGAGGTCTCGTTTCTCGCCAAACCATGAGGACTTGCGAAACGGTCCAGGCATCATATCTAGGAGTGCCTGACAGTGCTTGCTTGGCTGTAAACCCATCAGATACGGGGCTATTCCGAAGATTCGTGCCGAGACGGAGGCTTTTCCGCAGGAAACTACAGCGGCATGTGAATGGGCGACTTCTGGCAGAATCCAAACTCTTCGAAACCAAGGTCGATCTAACAGCTCGCGTAACCCCTCGCGTTGTTGCGCGGGCCTGTTCCCGCGAGAGGCCTTCCACAGATCTAGCCACTGCTCCCGGGTCCAATCCTTGCATGCAAAACCTCGGCTTTTCTTCTCGAGCACCTGAAGGGCATATAGACAGTCATCCGTGAATAACGTGGGCGAGCCCAGCCAGTACACCACCCGAGATGCCTGTTGGTAGATCTGCTTCATCTGTTGCACTTGATGGTTGCGCTCGACTAGGTTATTCGTATCGATGCAGATGGCATCGACCCATACGATTCGATCCTGGTCTGGGAGCTGCAGCTGCAGGAGTGCATCGTGAAGTGCTCTCGTGACCCAAAAAGGCTGCCCGTCGATCTCGATGACGCAGTCCCTTTGGTCGGGAGACCAGACGTAAGAGAGTGCTTCGTAGGGAATGGGATCTTTCAGGAATGCCTGAAAGAGCTGACAGCATATCATAATGCCTCGCCCTTTCAGGATACGCAGGAGTCGAATTGCTGGGGAACCCAAGTCAATTGGCTGGTGCTCGAAAGCGTCTGCATCGGGCTCAGTCATCGCGATCCACAAGCCTGCCCCGGATGAAGATCCCTGTGATGAAAAAGAAGTCTGAGAGTTGCGTTGGAAATGCTTTGGCGGTGACTATCGTGGTGAACTGAGCGTGAGAAGGATGAAAATGCACGAGAAGAGAAGAGTGAGAGATCCCAACGACACTCTGATGTGGGGGCATAGAAAGGCGTACTGCCTGAGTGGCAGTGCATTTCTCTTGCCCCAAACAGAGGGGTTTGGAGCCTGCCAGTCGCTGACTCACGCTTTCGGGACGCGCCTTTTGTGCGCCAGCCCATCAATTAACAGGTCGAATTCTCTCAGGCCCCACTTATGCAAGAGCTATAAGGGAGTGGTGAGGCCTCTCGTCTGTTCCAGGGCTACCAATGACAAGCCTCCAGCCAAACAACCCAAGCCAACCAGATAAACCAACCCAAATCAAATCCAATCAAACTCAAACCCAGGAAAAACTGGCCCACTTAGCGCAAATCGGACCTTGCTTGGGTTGGGTCAGCTTATTAGCAGCTAAGAACTCGCCCTCTACTTCCTCGATTGATAGGGCTTTTGGAACCCCTTTGCCTTGTACTAGGACTAGGGCTTACTCCTAGTTTTTGGACCACTTGATCAGGTCCTTTGGGGCTGGTGCCATTGGCTTGATCGCCAGTTAATAGGCTTCTTGTAAGATAGGTAGGATCAAGGGAGGCACAGCGTGGTGGCCCAAAGAGTCCATTCACCGCATTGACTGAATATTGCAGGAGCAAGATTCCCCACGATGGGTAGGTCACACGGCCCCTAATGATTGGTGAGGGGCTGTAGCCCCCACTGCGTCGCCACCGCTGGGCACTCATTACACTTTTCGTACGTTGTGTAGAGCTTTCTAGTGTAATATGTAGTTACCTTTGTAGACGAGGGGGGTGCTGCAAATAGCGGAACGATAGTTGGGGGTATGGTAGGTGATTAATTGAAGCCTGACTTCTGTCAGAAAGGAGGATACGATGTACGCAGTGGATCGTGGCCGTGGCTGGGAGTTGTGGCGATCATACTGGCGATTAGCCACAATCTGGCGATCTAGTTCATGCAACAGATACTAAAAGATAGCCCTCTGGCTTCGTCAGAGAGCCAGAGAAGGAAGCAATCAGAACCCTTCATCTTTTGATTGCTCTGGTAGTGATCACAACAGTGGTGCAGCGTTTCTGACAACTTCCGCTCTCTGGCGGAGCCAGACAGCTAGAGACCAAATCCAATTGCAACCCTCATCTTTCTGATCGCTCTGGTAGTGGTTACAATAGTAGTGCAGCGTTTTTAACAGTGACGTCAACAGTAGATACATTTCAGTAGAGATACGGGTGAGAATAAGAGGGAGGGCGTGAAACTAGCTTGATACTATGACGTAAAGGGTAACGCGGAGCTGACAAGGTTCAATTGCCACATTAGATGCCGCCTAGCCCGACGGAGAAGGCCGCGACACTGAGATTATGATATAGAAGTCGCAACCCCACAACCGATCGACCTGATCGCCGATCATGAAGACCACGTGCACCCCCAATTGTAACCATGCCACAAAACATCCATTTCCTTACTAATTTCTATAAAACAACATGTTTTCTACATCTCCTCGGCGCGACGAAGGCTCTCCAAGCCATGGTATATAACCTCCTGAGCCTCCTCCATCGCAGGGGTGGGGTCTACGCGCGCGGTGACTCGCCTCCGCTTTGGGG
>Ga0247760_1000227_pt1 | contig 63826 bp, 68 predicted proteins | sample UWRJL171409R4_FD_179936 | JGI IMG/M metagenome (GOLD analysis project Ga0247760, IMG submission 179936) | Plant litter microbial communities from Arlington Agricultural Research Station in Wisconsin, United States - UWRJ-L171-409R-4 | ecosystem: Environmental > Terrestrial > Plant litter >... | reverse complement strand
TGAGTGTGAATTCGAAGACGGTAGGGTTGGGGTCGATGCAAGAGTTGCGACAGGGGCGGGCTGGCTATTCGGAGCCGGCTGGATGGCCGTTGGACCCTGTTGCTGTTTGAAGATCGGATCATAACCCAGGCATTCGCGCTTCGACTTTTTGCAATTGTTGCACGTCGGGTGTGCCTCGTCACACTATAAAGCAAAGAGAATATTAGAACTTGTTGCCAGAAAGGTAGATATCCCGAGGTAGAGCGCAGGACTGAGGTGTTGGCGGGATTGGGCTGCGGCCAAGTTGGTGGCGGGGGCTGGAAGAAGCCGAGCGGAAAATTTGGGTTCTGCCCTGGACAAAGCCGCTGGGGTGATGCGGCGGGAGCGATGGCTGGCGTTCTCGCTTCGGCGTAAGCTCGAAGTGTCAACCGTCGGAGCTGGCAATGCGATCACAAGCGAAAGTATGCTCGTTGACCCGAACGATCATCTCGCCATCTCCCAATTACAACCACCTAGGTTTCATCGTCCAAACAAACCCGAATTGCACGCCGACGCTGTCGCAACCACCTCAACGCCGAAGCCAGCGACATGTCGAACCAGCTTGCTGACGACTCGAGAGAAATATATGTTACTAACCTTTATCCTGCGTTTACGGCAGGTCAGACAACCGGTCTTCGTCCGTCGTTTAATTTCCTATTAGGCCAACAGAGCCCCTGGTCAGCGTGTCGTCCTCGTCGCGCAGATGGAAGAGGAAGCTGCATTGTACCGGTACCTTCTTGTGCCTTCCCCCGCTCAACGCAATGCGCGGATCGGCCATGCCTGGCGCCATGGCGAAGCGCATCGCATTCGGGTCTGCATGGATGCCGTACGCGTGGGGTGGGACGCTGTAGTATCCCATCGGCGGGGCGGGGGCCATTGGGGCGCCCATGTGAGCGTTCATAGCCATCGCATGTTGCTGTTGCTGTTGCTGCTGCTGCTGCTGTTGTTGCTGCTGCTGCTGCTGCTGTGAGTGCTGCTGCTGCTGCGACGGGACATGCTCGAGAGTCCGCATGCTGGGGAGAGAGGTCGGCGCCTGTCGGTAGGGGTCGGGCGGCGGGACTTGTTGGGGCGGATACGCGTAGTGCGCAGTGGGAGGCATGCCGGCGGGAGCATAAGACGTTGGGCTCGGGTAGCCCAACTGCTGGCGAGGCCCATGGGGCTGCTGTGTGTTGGACATGGGCGGCGAGGCCAACAACGGCGTGTCGCCGTCGTACCGCGTTTCTTTCTGGTCGGTGTGCAGGTCTCCCTCTAACCACTCTTCAGACCCGGTGTTCGGAGCGCGATTGCTCAGGTGGGCGTTGGCTGTTGAACCACCGTCCGAGATGCCCTCCTCATCACCGCCAGAAACGTGTCGGGCGTTGTTACCGATGGGGTGCGCGCAGCTCTCGCTTCTCCTCGCGTTGTCGGCGTACAGTGGCTGCGGTGGCCCTCCGCGTTGCGGCGCTAGCTGCTGCTGCTTCTGTTGTTGTTGTTGCTGCTGCTGCTGCTGAAGGCGTTGCTGCTCGTCGTGGTGGTGGTGGCGTTGGTGGTGGTGGTGGTGCTGCTGCTCGTCCTTCGTGCCCGGCGGAGCGTGCAGCTCGACGGAACTCGAGTCCAGATGCTCAGGCGACGGTCGAGACGGGGACGACTCAGAGAGTTGAGCCATACTGGGAATTTAATTAGATTTTTTTTATGGAGCCACGATTCCTGACCAAAAAAAAGCGACAGGGGATGAGGACGCGACCCTGGGCCGGGATGCCTGTGTGGATTGACCTGCCTTGCCCGTTGCTGCTGGTGTGGCTGCTTTCAGAAATTCATCAATACCTGTATATTGGCCCAGCGTGTGTGCCAGGTGCCTGTGCAGAGCGAAATGCGCGCTCCCTCAGCAATGCAGTGCCTGCAGGTGTCTGTCTCCGGCAGCGTCCTCGATGCCCCTCCCCCCCCTGTCTTTGAGGGGGCTTAACGAGGCTCTAGGACCCTGGTCGCTTCTGCGTGATCCCTGGCTTTCCTGAATTCCAGACCGGTACGGGGGGCCTGCGCCAGCGGTGCGACAAAGCTTAACGCGCTTTCGCCGGGTGAGATGGAGTTGGCCGTTGGAAATATTTAGTTATCGATGACCAGGCCAAAACAGCCTGTTTCGCCTCCCCGGACCAGTGTCTGCGACCGCGATAACATGTGGATCTTATTCCTTGAGGGGGGGCGGGGGGCGGCAGAGGGAGACCGGGAGGCATGAATTTACGCCTTTAATGAAGTCGGTGCCATGCATCCAGGACTGCCGACAAGCACGGTTCTGGTTCTGGGTTCTGGCCGTGTGGACGAAAGGATGGGTCAAGTGAGGTAGGTACCTCGTAGATGGGTTGTGGCTTCCTCTCCTCGAGGGACGTAACTGGGCGGGAAACTGCCCGGGCGGGCGTGCCTGCCAGCCCGCCTGCCAGATTCCGTAACTCGCCCGATCTCCTCAGACGATATGCCCGCATCCTGGGATATGAGATCAGGTCTGGGCACCTCAATGACCTGCCTCATATCCCTTGCCCACGGCCTTAGTCAGGACTCGGGACGGGGTCGATGGAGGCGCAGTAACGCTTTTCACCAGTCTGCAACAACGGCTACACCTACCCTGAGCCTAGGGTAGCTGCAGAACCCACCAGTGGTCGATATGTGGTGCAAACAGTTCGGCTCCAGAGAAGACGACTAGAAGGCCGCATTTCTCAGAGAGAGACGCCACTCCCCGGATTGATGAATAGCTGGCATCCCGACTATTATTCCCGTGGTTTTCGGTTCTATGAGCTTGGAGGCACGGAACACAAATAGAAGTCACCCGAAAGCCAGGGTCGCGAACTCGTTCCTGCTTCCTACGCTACGCTACCTCACACTACGATTGCGCGCATTGTACAAGTACTCCGTACCTCCCTAGGATCCTCACGACACGAAGGCCGCTAGAGGTACCTAGGCTTCTCCAGTCTGGCTTCTCGGCACAAAGCACCGCCTGCCAGGCCGCACCGGTAAATTCATTCCGGCCATGCAAATCAATCAGGCGTGGCGTTGACGAACACAGGACACGTTTTCGGCCATGATTTCCTCAAACCATGGCGCTGGAGTCTTGTAAGCCACGGCGCGCGTGAGAGCCACACAGCCGCAGACTCGACGGGCTCGCTGGACTCTCTGCCGGTCGGTTAATTGGAGGGTAGCGCCGATGGCATCCATGGGTGATGGATGAGGGCAATGCCAATGCCAATACCACCCGCCAGAACTCGTCGGCCCAGCAGCTGGATGGGGGTATGGGACCGTCTGCATGCGAGCGCCAACCATGCAGATCTATTCTATCGCCTACTTACCTACTACGTACGGTAGCCACGACGTTGCGACCGGGCGCTGCGATCCTTCTTGGTGGGTCGGGACTGCGCGACATGCCAGATACGCGATGGCGGCGATCCAAGTCATGCTAAGTGCCGCCGGTTCGCCTCGAGCGCACAGCCCAACCGATGGACCCGTCGCGTCTTTCTTCTTTCTTTCCTTTTGCTTTGTTGCGCGGGGTGTGCTCGCCGGACGACGTCAGTCTCTGCTTCTCCAGGAGGACGGTAACTATCCATTGCCGCCAGCCGCGACGAGAAGAGATTTGCCAATGCTCCAGGCTCGTGCCCTGCAAGACGGCAAGGACTTTTCTCCACTCCCGTTCCACGACCCTTTTATCCCAGATGAAACAGGTAAACGTGCAGCATCGCTTCTGCCCGGCAGAACAGCCTCGATCCGGTCCACTGCCAGATCTGCGCTTGTGTGCAAAGGCGACTGCGCCAACCAGGTCAAAGCTCCCCTGCTTGCACCTTCCAAGTGGCTGGTCCGGCCCTCTCTGGCACATGACAATTTCGGCTTCTTTGGCTCTGAAATACCCTTGACCTCCAGTTTTTGGGCGCCCCTGAGCTCTATGAGCAATGCTCCTCGACCGCGCCGGCGAGCCTTTCAGTTAACAACATCGACACAGAGACGCCATGAAGCCCCCCTCTTGCATCACATGCCTCCCGGACCGGCGGTCGCTTGGCGCCCCCGGTGGTGCAGGTCTGAAGGAAGGCCAAGCGGTCTTGCTGTGCCTCACGTTCGCACGCAGGTTCATGTACCTGCTTGTACACTGGGCTGCGCGAAGGTCGAAGATCGAGGATCGACATGCCTCGCCGTTTTGCTTGGCCAGCGCAAGATTGCAAACCAAAGGCGGTGTCACGTCGAAGCAGCAGAATTATCCGGCCTTGGGCCGCCTCCACACTCCCCCATCATGCGTAAGTACGTACATATTACTGCGTACGGTTCTGTACACGACATACCTTCTGTATACTCCAGGGTCGCATCCGGCACGGCCATTTATCCACTACACTTGGGGCCGACGCGCGCATTGCGGGCACTCCTTCTGCGCCTCATCTATTCTCTTGTCTTTCGTCCCCTTTTCCTGGTCCCGTTCCCAGATTCGAGGGTCTATGGATGACGGGACCTGGGAAATATGTTCGGGTGGATGCTCTCCCGCCACAGGGGGGTGAGGGGTGATTTTCCTGACGGGTGGGAAGCGAGAAGCTGTCGGTACAGCAACCTCTGCGATATAGAGCAGTTTGCAGCGTCCTGCGGCCATCTTTTTTGCTCCCGACCCTATATGCCCAGGGGTGAAGTCCATCACAACAGAGGAAGCACGGGCGCTGTCTACTCTGCAGTAGCCAAAATGACGGGGCGGCGGCTTTTGGCTGATTTCGATGCGGTATATTAGCCTCTTTCTGACTTTTCCTGGGTCGTGCGGCTTGCCCCTTTGCATGCCACGCTGATCGCCTATCCTTTGGCGCCTTGGTCCACCCAGGCGCGTCTTTGCTGTCCGATTTCCCTCTGTTGCATATGCAGTGTATGCAATCGCCGAGGAGCCCCGGGCTCGGTCGACCATGCCGTCTTCCTTTGGCCCCTTCGGACGGGCAGTACATTGCCTGTCTTGATGTGGTCTCTGGGTTCACGGAGCCGGGAGCCGTCACGAACCTCGCATTGCTCATTTCGTGCACATGCGCCTGTCGAGGTCGGGCAATTTGGCTGCTTGGCAGGTAAATCGACCACGGGTCTGCGGGCCGGACGGAGAATCAAGGCCCGGAATGGCCCCCCATCAGCCTCGCCTACTCCCACCGTCCGTCCATTAAGCGCGACATAGCATCGTGCCGCTGTCTCGAGCTGTGGGGCTCCGGGACGAAGTCGGTTGCGAAGCATCTCCTCGAGGCTGGGAGGTGCATCCACTGCTCAACAATGCCTGTCCTTGCTCGCCACGAGCCGCGACCAGCAAGGCGGCAGATAATATAGATAGCCGACGAACGTGTGATAACCGACACTGGATGTCACCAAACGTCGCTACACCGAGGGAGGACGGGTCTCAAGTAAGCTGTCGTCCAGTGTGACGTACCGGGCCGTTCGTCTCGAGAGACCGTGTGGTCATTCTGCAGAAGTCGGTCCGTTCCTGCGCCAGAGATCCAATCGCATCACGCTCTTCAGATGTCCATCCCCCCTTCCCAACCGGGAGACGAAGCGTTTGTGCGTATGGCCAGTGTCGTGCTTGGTTTCCGTCTGGGGAACAACCAGCCTCCGACTCCGACTCCCGACCAGAGGCGTCATGCATACCACAGAATCTTCCTATTGGTCTGTTCACCCCTCGCATAGCGATGGTTCATGGGCAGTGTGTGCAGCCCGTTAGCGAGAGGGTTATATTTCCCCCGGCGCAAGTTCCCTTCGACAGTACAACTTGGTAGGCTCGACGAGAGTGGGCACGTCGATTTGGCGCCTTCAACCACCACCAGATTCATATGCATGACCTGGCGGCGTCATCAAGACTTCGAGTCATCCTGCTTACCCTCGAGCTGTAAAGTCAGAAGTAAATTCCTAGGATCGACGATAGTAGAGGGGAATTGTCAGCAAAGTTGCTTCCTTTCGAAGATCCACTGACTGAAAATCGGTTGCGTCTGAGTCCTTGCTTGTTGTCTGTTTTCCCTCCTGTCACTTAGCCTCCCAATATGCAGCTCCTCAGAAATGCGCGGCTGCAGTTTCTGCTGGTGTGGTGCATGAAAAGTCGACAGATGTCGCGGGAGAGAGCAAGAGTACCTACTTGAAGAGAACCGGGCCTAAACTAATTCAATCTCGATATTTGGAGATTCCAGATATTTACGACGTAAAAACGTAAAATAACCAAGACTGACATGAAAAGAACCTGGAAGCGTTGCCCAGGTGCTCTAACCACCTAACACCAGGGCAGAAAAACACAGACTACGAAGTACTTCTTGCACGTCCGGGTTGTCTCAGTAGAGACGCGTGCGAGATACGGTGAAATGACATGGAATTGAGTCGAAAAGTGAGGTCATTCGAAGCCTGGGGTAGTCAGCATACGCTGAAGAACCCTTGTCACCGCAGCCCCTCCGAGACAAGCTTGGGGACCCACATCGATCGGGAATCGGTCAATGCGGGAGCTGGCTGAGCCTCAAGGATTGAGCTATGGTGGGGCAAGCTTGTCCCGCAGCTGACAGAGCCGCCTCATTTCAAGCGCTCAGCCAGCTCTCAACTCAACGTTGCTGCTTGTCGTCAACAACCATTGTTCCCCACCACGATCAACGAGACGACTCCGCCAACCACACATATACTTACAGAACCCGAGCGGAAATACTGCGCGCCTTCAGTCACGGTGGCGGGGATATTGTGGTCACATCAGGCGGCTGAGTCTACTGGTGTCGCCGAAGCTTCAACAGCTGCGAAGGAGACAAATCCTTTGCCTCAGAACACCATGGCTCAGCTGCTGAGTCCAGCACCGGCGCTGACTCCGCAGTTCTGCTTTGCACCGGGCGCACTTAGAGGTCAGAGCCCAGACAAGTGCTTCACCCCGACATAAAAGGGGCTTTTCCGGCTGATCCGGGCACAGATTTCTTGCGAATATCGCGAAGCTCAGTTGATGACACCATAAATCAGCACCTGAACTCACTCGTGACACCTGCCAAGGCTGGATTTGATCCGTCTTCAACATCGCGCCCTATCTCACGGCCGCTGTCGCACCAGATCGATGCTGGCTCGTGCCAGAGCTTCAAGGACGGTGTCCTCTTCCCAGCATGGCATGGGCGTTCACAGGCGCTGACCTACTGCGCGATGGTTGCTACGGCTCCCGATCCAGAAGATCCAGAGGCTGCCTTAAGAGAAGCCGAGAGCGAGAAGGACAGAAAGAGAATAGTGAACGAGAGGCTTGATCCGTACTCGGGCCGATTCTTTCCACGAGAAGCGCGGACCGAGCAACTAGCATCACTCGTGCGACAGGAGCAAATGGTGGAGAACATTATTCGATCAAGAACGTGGGACATAGTGAGCAAGCGATGTGGAGGCACTTCTGGTACCTGGGAACAGGCTCTCGCCGCGTGGCGGAAGACGAGCAGTCCACCATGATGGGATGAGAAAGCCGTGCGTTTGTATGTTGAAAACTGCATTGTATAGTAGGTGTTCACCCCGGGCATAACAAGCGGCGTACGGGGGGGCCGTGGCATGTATAAGCGGGCATAATAAGGTTGTATGTAGTAATATCTGTATCAACGCCGATCTCTACTTTTTAGAACACGTTCAGCAGATCCATTGGGGAAGTTAACATCCGTCTCCTCAGAAATTAGGCACTTTTTCCAGTCTGGGCGAAAAGTTATCCGAATACCCTACTCCACGTAATTGTATGGCAATTGAACAGGTCTCACGGACACGAAGCTGTAGCACAAGATGTTTGAAGGTGGACACAGATGCCCCCCCCCCTTCCCCCAAACCGGACAGAGCTTCAACAGTCGGGTTCAACATGGACACTATGATAAAAGTTCGCCTACCATACTTTGGACCTTTCAAACGGAACGGGGAGGTTGTGCGACTGGTCAATCTGCTAAGTCCCGTGACTGTAGCTTTCTCTTTTCGGAAAGCACAAAAACTCCAGATGCGTTGAAGGTGTGTGACGTTCGAATTCATGTCAGCGATGACAACAGCGTCGACAGTGAGCATTCCCGGGTGGACCGAGCTCAAGCCTGACGGAAGCGGAGGGAAGCGCCCCACTTCAGCGCTCGGCTCCAGCGCTCGGCCCACCATGCCTGACTTTGAATTTGGGGGCAGCTAATCTGTGCAAGTGCGGCTACAAACAAACGAAGTTCAAATCCGCGGCGTCACCGTCTGTGGCATCCAGCCTGATTATTTTACAATTTGGCGATCTGCTCAAGGATTCGTACAGAGCGCAGCACCCGAACCGATTGCTCTGCCCGCTCCCACGAATTTACCGACCACCTCTGCCCCAGAACCCGACAACTCCAACCCCGCGAGCTTCGAACATCTAGGCCCCGATGCCGCAACAGTTAAGTACGAGAGAGGCCAACCTCTTTCGTACCGTCATCCGCCACTATGAGGACAAGCAGTACAAGCGCGGCCTCAAAGCCGCCGAGCAGATCCTCCGGAAGAACCCGAAGCATGCCGACACCATGTCCATGAAGGCCCTCATCCTTAACGCGCAGGGCAAGACGGAAGAGGCGTTCGCTCTGGCCAAGGAGGCTTTGACGATGGACATGAAATCGCATATCTGCTGGCATGTGTATGGCATCCTCTACCGCACAAACAAAAACTTCGACGAAGCGATCAAAGCCTATAAGTTTGCGCTGAAGTTGGAGCCCGACTCGCAGCAGATTCAGCGTGACCTGGCTATTCTCCAGATCCAGATGCGCGACTACCAGGGCTACGTGCAGAGCCGATTTGTCATGCTCAAGGCGAGACCGCACATGCGCCAAAACTGGACTGCGCTGGCCATCGCCTACCACCTCGAAGGAAACCTCCAACAGGCGGAAAACATCTTGTCAACATACGAGAAGTCGGTCACCGCTACCCCGTCCAAAACGGATTTTGAAAACTCCGAGGCGGTTTTGTACAAGAACTCTATAATCGCTGAACAGGGCGAGACCGAGCGAGCCTTGGAGCACCTTGAGAGCGATGCGAAGAACAGCTTAGACAGGCTGGCTTTCATGGAGCTTCGGGCCCGCTACCTAGCGCAGCTCGGGAAGAAGGAGGACGCGGCAAAAGCCTACCGTGCGTTGATCGAGAGAAATTCTGAGCACCCAGATTACTACAAGGGCTTGACAGATACGCTGGGAATCCGCGATGACGATGAGAGCGCCCTGAAGGCCGTCTATGAGGAGTATGCAGCCAAGTTCCCTCGCTGCGATGCCGCGCGGCGCCTTCCGCTAGACTTCCTGACTGGTAACTGACCCGATTTACTTCCCTCTGGATATGTGCTTACCCATCATGCAGGCGATGATTTCCGTACAGCGGCGAAGTCGTACCTGACTCTCATGTTCGACAAGGGCGTACCGTCTACGTTTGCGAATTTGAAGCATCTATACGCAGACGCGTCCAAAATGGCCGCTCTCCCAGCCGTGGCGGAAGAGTATCTGGCTGAGCACAAGAGCGGCGCCAACGGCGTGGAGCAAGCTAACGGCGACAGCTCCAAGGGCGAAGGTGCGGCCCTGTACTTCCTGGCGCAGCACTACAATTATTATATGAGCCGTGACCTTGCAAAAGCCACTGAGTTTGTTGACCGGGCAATTGCACTGGATTCCAAGAATGTTGATTTCCAGATGACGAAGGCCAGGATATACAAACACCAGGGTGACCTGGCAAATGCCTCGGTGGCGATGGATCATGCCCGTTCGCTCGACACTAGAGATCGCTACATCAACTCCAAGGCCGCTAAATACCAACTTCGCAACGACGAAAATGAGAAGGCCCTAACAACCATGGGCTTGTTCACTAGGGCCGAAACAGTCGGAGGACCGTTGGCTGATCTCATCGACATGCAGTGCATCTGGTTTCTGACTGAAGACGGCGAGGCGTGGCAACGCCGAGGCAACTACGGCATGGCACTCAAACGTTTCCACACAGTCTTCAACATTTTTGACATCTGGCAGGAGGACCAATTTGACTTCCACAGCTTCTCACTTCGGAAGGGCCAGATTAGAGCGTATATCGATATGGTTCGCTGGGAAGATCAACTCAGGGAGCATCCATTCTACTTCAGGGCCGCACTTGACGCTGTCAAGCTTTACCTCACCATGCATGACCAGCCGCAGGGTGCCAACGGCGTCAATGGCGCCGACGGCAAGAATGCCAACGGCGAGGATGCCGCAGAGAAGAAAAAGGCGGCCAAAAAGGCGAAGAAGGAGGCCCAGAAGGCTGAGCGTGAAGCCGCAGAGAAGGCAGCCAAGCAAGACCCAAACAAGGCAGGTGCCCAGAAAGCTAAGGATGCGGATGATGTCAAGAAGAAGGATGACGACCCTACCGGTCTGAAGCTGATCGCAACCACCGATCCCCTCGGCGATGCATTGAAATTCCTCGGGCCCCTGCTCCAGTTCAGCCCCAAGAACATTGAGGGCCAGATTGCAGGGTTCGAGGTTTATATCAGGAGGAGTAAGTTCCCCATGCGGCGCTAGTTTCCATCCCATTTGGCTAACACCCAATCCAGAGAAGTACTTGCTGGCCACGCGCTGTCTGCTTGCGTCGCAGGCCATCGATAAAGGTGACGCCAGGGTCGAGGAACGGGCCGCTAGACTGCGGAAAACCGTTGAGCCCCTCCTCAGCTCCATGGATCCCAAGGTCAGGGAGGTTATCGAGTCCTCGCTTTAGACTGGCGCCATGAACGAGCAACTTAAGAGTGCGTTTTAGGCCATGGTGTGGTTGATCTTGTAGGATGACGGCGCTCCGGATGGCAGTGAGAGGAAGCGGGGCCTGGAGTTGAGAGTTGCTCATCTAGTCTTCGTGTTTCCATCTCGGTGCCTAGCCCAACTAAGGGTTGAGCGTGGCCCTGCAACATCTCTTTTTTATTCAAGGTTCCCGGGGCTGCATTCTCCTCTAGAGGCTTCGGGATGGGTAAAAAGCGGATTACTACCAACACTAGTATGAAGGTGGCAGTATTGTTGGCAGGCACTTGTATTTGGACAGGTGGGAAGCGTTCGTAGAAATATGCGGGGAAAATGACAATGAAGCAACAAAACTTGCGCGCAGATAGCCCCGCGCGCCTTCTCCCCCCCGTCCACACTCTGCGGAACGAAACACACAACGAACATCGATACCATGACGTCGGATCTGAGCTCTCGCGCTGCTTGCTGCTGCTGCTGCTGCTGCTGCTGCGGCTGTTGCTGCTGCTGGGCGACTGCACGGTGTCCATCGAAACGCCACCGTGAGAACTAGGATTTTGCTTGCTGGGACGGTTTTGCATTGTTTAAAAACCTAATCTCCGAAGTATCCGACGCTGACGTTGCGCCGCGCGTGTACCTACATCAAACCCACCTGATGCGGCTCGTGGCGCGCTTATTATTATTCCTGAATCCTGGCTGGCAAGTAGCAAACGCCGCCTTTGTGAGATCGCTGGAGCGCAAGGTGGACTCCTGCCATTCCGCACCACCAATTGCTCCTGACAAGCGACGAGGAGTGTGTGCTGAGCCAGCAGACGCATTGTTTCTTGCCCCAAGCTCCTTGGGTGCCATCCGCAACTGTCACATGCCCGCCGACAAATTCCTCATCGGCGCGCTACAGTGACGATAGCCTCGACGTCCCGGCCGTCAAACGCCGGCAACAGTCGAAACAACCATGAGCGCCTCCGCCCCGGATTCTGCACCGCAGCCAAGCGAGCCCACAAAGCCCCACGGCAGAACAAACCATGTGCTCGAGCTGTCGCCCGTGCTTATCCTGACCCTCGAGCAGGATGCCGTTCTCCTCCCAGGTATGCACGGGTTGCTTCCGAACTTCTGAGCGCCCAACCCCCGCGCAGGAATCGGTGTGCGGTTCTTGTTGTTTTTGCGACTGACATGTGCCCATACAGGCCTGCCTGAAGGCAAGTCTCATCGAACCTGCGGCTTGCCAGTATCAGGTAGGCCTCCCCTCTTCCTCTACGCCATGCATTGCTTGCGCATAGTGAGCTAACGCGCGGAACTCCACCAGCACCCAACAGCCCGCCGACCTCGATACCCTACTACAATATTCTCTGGGCAGACATCGGCGAGGACGGGAAGGACCTGACCATTGACTTCGCTGAACGGACCCGCTCGAACTCCCTCGAGGTGCACAGCGTCAAGTTTGCCATCACCGCTGGAGAGCCAGGGTCTGCCACGGAGGAGGATATCGCGAAATGGAACGAGCGTCTGCTCGACCGCTCGTACGGCGGCGCCACCCGGCGGAAGCGTGCCTGGGTTGTGGTTAACCCACATGCGGGCCCCGGAGGTGCCGACAAGGTCTGGCAGAAACAGGTCAAGCCTATCTTTCAGGCAGCCCGTATGCCCCTGACCGTGGTACGCACAACCTACTCGGGCGAGGCCGTGGACTTGGCCAAGGAGGTGAACATCGACGACTACGACATCGCGGTGCCATGCTCAGGCGATGGTCTGCCGCATGAGATATTCAATGGTCTTGGGAAGCGCCCCGACGCGCGCCGGGCGCTGTCCAAGATTGCTGTGTGTCATATTCCATGCGGGTCGGGAAATGCAATGAGCTGCAACCTGTATGGTACCCACCGGCCATCGCTGGCGGCGTTAGCCATTGTCAAAGGACTACCTACGCCCTTCGATTTGGTGAGTATCACGCAGGGGGACCGCCGAACGCTGAGCTTCCTCAGCCAGGCATTGGGTATGGTTGCAGACCTTGATATCACAACTGAGCCTTTGCGGTGGATGGGCGCCGCGCGGTTTACCCTTGGGTTCCTTTATTTGTCACTGCAGCAAAGGACGTATCCTTGCGACATTGCGGTCAAGGTTGAGATCGAGCACAAGGATGATGTTAAGCTACACTACGGGCAGCGGGTTGCGCAAACTGGCAAATCCGGCAGTGAGAGTGACTTAACGGCAGAGATTCAGCCACCTCAACCGCCATCATCTACCCCTAACTCCCCTGTTAGTGGCGATGAACATCAAGGTCTCCCGCCTCTCAAGTATGGTACCGCCATTGACAAACTGCCAGAGGGGTGGGAGCTCGTTCCCCACGAGAAACTAGGAAACTTTTACTGTGGAAATGTAAGCTTACTCGCGACCACGTCTCTCTTACACAAGTGCTAACAACTATCCAGATGGCTTATATGGCACCGGATCTAAACTTTTTTTCCGCAGCCCTCGCGAACGACGGCCTGATGGATTTAGTCACCGTCGACGGCGACATATCCCCTCTGAAGTCTATTGCCCTACAGCTATCGGTTGAGTCTGGTCATTTCTTCGACAGCCCATTGGTTAGCTATCGCAAAATCTCGGCATACCGCATCATTCCCAGAGAGAACAGCCCCAAGGGCTACATCAGCATTGACGGCGAGTCTTTCCCGTGGGAGCCGTTTCAGGCGGAGATCCATCACGGGCTGGGTCTTACGCTCTCCAAGAAGGGCGGGTATGAAGCCCCGGGTCCTCTGAACTGGGATACAGTGACGACTAGTGAGCGGCTGCATGCGTAATGCACCTCCGATAACTGATGGCGAGGGACGGGGAGTGTGTGCTTGTATATGACATTGCTTGACCATTGTTAGGGGTGGTAGAAATAGTCATACAGTTGAAGCTGGATAATTGCTGTGTAGCTCAGTCGCAACCCTGGAGCGTTGATACCATCCCATTCGGGTTTTAGCAGGAGACTCAAGTCTCTGTTCTGTTTACTTTACAAGCAGCACCATGTACAAACATCAGGGACACTTGGATTCCAGTGTATAGAGTAGCATGATATGGAAGCACTTAGAAACTCAGGGCGAGCGTGTCACGTTGAGAACATGACTATCGTTTTACAAGGTCACCAGAGGGGACACATGTTTGGGTGGACAACCCAATTCGTGGATCAGTCATCGAACCCATCCCAGCTTCCACCATCCCCAGCATCTGCTACATCAGCATCTGCCATATCTGTGTCTTTCGGGGCTGTGGGCTCCTCAACCTCCTTTTTGGCTTGTAGACGATCGTCGGCAAGCGAGTCCTTGGACCGATATCGTACGGCCGGGCTGGTTGTTTTCTGCTCCAAAATATCCACCTGCTCACTCAGTCGCTGCATAATTTTGACTGCTTCTTCATCCTCTTTGTCGAGCAGACCTGCCTTCTCGGCCTCGTCGACCCAAATATCCAGTACGTGCAGCCTGAGGCCGGCCGGTATTGTCTGTGACGGCAAGCCCTGCTCCTCCTGGCCGGTGATTACGTCCATCTCAACTTGCTCTTCAATGGAGAACGGCCACTCGCCCAGAAGAGCGATGACATCGCTTACTCTGCTGTCATCCCAGGGTCCGTCGTTGCCCTTCCCATTCCCGCCCTTCATCCACCCAAAAGCTGCCCCGAGTACTCGTCTTACGAGGAGCAGGAACTTCTCCATGCGCAAGACATCGATACCGGTCCACTCTCGGGACATGGTTGCCCAGAAGGCCCGGAGCCATGGCACCACGGCATCTCGCGGGAGGACGTATATGAGGCCGGCGAGCTCGGCGCACAGTGTCTGTTGGGGAATTGCGCGATCACACATCCAGACGGCGAAGAAGAGGCCCTTCCACAGCTTGAGGACGTCCAATGGGGACAAGGCTGAGGCGATTTTACGGGCAGAGAGGAAGGTCTGGAGAGAGGCGAGCGCGGAAGTGCGGATTTTTCGGTCTGGGATGGGAGTTAGCCATGATCAAGGGAATGCGATGCGATGCGATTCGATGCGCCGCGCGGGAATGCAAACGTACCGCTCGAGGCGAGGTTCTTGATGAACGGCATCGTCCTTTCTTGAGACGCCATCTTGAATGTAGTGCCACCGGGCGGGGTATCTTCAGACTCTGACTGCCGTATTTGTTTTCAAAGTCTTGGGTTATCGCAAGTCTTTCTGAAGGTTGTTGCCCGGAGAGGTGGTGGTGGGCTGAAGCTTGAAATATCGACAAGAGCAAATCTTGTCCGCCCGGCAGAAAAAAAAGACGGCTTCCCGGCAGGCAAGCGGATCGATGATCGGCCCCCAAGCCCATGTGCTAAGGCCCAACGGTGCCAAAACCCCGGGGTAAGCTAAGGCCCAAGACAGGATGGAGGCGCGATTCTCCCGCACGCCACCTGGCCACGACGGTGGGCTGCGAAGTTCAAGTACAAATCGTGTTTATTGAACCGGGTTTGGAGAAGGCCCAGGCGAAGGTGAATGCCATATATTTGGTTGTATTATCCTGATGTGCCCGTCAATCCGATCACGCAAGCTTGCCGGTGTTACGCGACATCTATCCGGCAACATATATCTGCCCCTTCGTTCAAGTTCAAGTTTCCATGGACTTACTTCGTCGAACAGGGTCAGGTCAAAGAGTCAAAACTTATTTCGGGTTTCAGGACGTACCCATTTTCAAGATGGGCTAGCGCAGGTGATGTATTCCACACGTGTTGCCGGCCGCCCGTCCGAAGCGCACCTGGGCACCAACATCCATGAAGAGTTGCCTCGGCGTGCCTTCACATGCGGCAGTGCCGGACCGGATCCCAACCTGACCGGTTAAGTACAAGTAGCGCAATGCTAGCCATACGAGGCTTCGCTGTCTCTGTTTCGACCCCTTTTGCTTGAATCTGTCAGCTCAATCGCAACTACCCCAAGGTATTTCACGCTACTTTAGTGCTAAGCACGTTGAGTTACGTCATCTCAAAGAGAAGCATAAACAAATCGTGCTTTTCGACAGCCATATCCGCCATTCCCCTTTCGCTCCCGGCAGCATCCCGATCAGGCTGAAGAGGCTGAGGGATAATATAAGGACCTTTGACGACCCGATAACAAATCGCCGCACATCGGGTGGCGCCGCGGCAGCATTTCCACTGGACGTGTCTTTACAGGGGTACAGGCTTGGGGCTCAAAGGTTGCAGCAGCGGGATCCCGTTGAAATAAAAATGGCGCCGGCCTCAGCGAGTCACACCACATCTTCCTCCTCGTCCTCCTCATTCTCCCGACTTCAGAAAATTGCAAAACAAATGGCGCCTCTATCGACAACAAGCTTCCCGGCCGAGGCCGTCCCTCAGGCCCCGGAGGACCCCCTTTTCGGGTTGATGAGGGCCTTCAAGGCGGACGAGAGCCCAAACAAGGTCGATCTGGTATGACATCCATGGTATTCACCGCCCCACGATGGTGGGTTTCCATACCACGACCCGCTCACGCTGCTAACCTGCTCTCTCAAGGGTATCGGAGCATACCGCGACAACAACGGAAAGCCCTGGGTTCTCCCGGTCGTCAAAAAGGTTCGCACTCTCTCAATTGCAAATCTGCAGTGTTTTGGTCTTCCCAACGAGCTCGATGAGCTTGCCCAAGCTGAGGGACCTCGAACCCCGCATGCCAGGCCTGACCCCTCATAGCTTGCCCCACCATGGTGGAAATCACTGGCTGTTGTCAACATGGCTCCTGTTGCTCACTAACACTCGTACCATCATAGGCCGACCAGGTCCTGCGTGACGACCCAGATCTGAACCACGAGTACCTGCCCATTGCTGGCCTCGCGTCGTTCACCAGCAAGGCGGCCGAGCTCTCTCTTGGCGCCTCGTCGCCTGCGCTCACTGAGAAGCGTGTCTCCTCGGTGCAAACCATCTCCGGCACCGGCGCTGTCCACCTCGGCGCCCTCTTTCTCGCCAAGTTCTACAAGGTCGATGGCGCCAGCCGGACTGTGTACCTGAGCAACCCAACTTGGGCGAATCACAACCAGATCTTTACCAATGTGGGCCTCCCCATTGCCACGTATCCCTATTTCGACAAGCAGACCAAGGGGCTCGACATTGAGGGCATGCTGAAGGCGCTAGCCGATGCGCCAGAGCGGAGCATCATCTTGCTGCACGCTTGTGCCCACAACCCAACAGGCGTGGATCCCTCGGCTGAGCAATGGCGCAAGATTGCCGAGGTGATGAAGGCGAAGAAGCACTTCCCCTTCTTCGACACGGCCTACCAGGGATTCGCATCCGGTGACCTCGACCGCGACGCCGGAGCCATCCGCTACTTCATCGAGCAGGGCGTCGAGCTGGTCATCGCCCAGTCGTTTTCCAAGAACCTTGGCCTCTACGGCGAGCGTGCTGGCGCCTTCCACTTCATTGCCGCGCCATCGCCCGATTCCACGAGCATCACTACGCGCGTGGCTTCACAGCTTGCCATCCTGCAGCGCTCCGAAATCAGCAACCCCCCCATCTACGGTGCCAAGATCGCATCCACAGTGCTCAACGACAAGGCGTTATTCGCCGAGTGGCAGGAGAACTTGCGTGCCATGTCTGGCCGCATCATAACTATGCGTGATTCTCTGCGTTCCAAGCTCGAGGAGCTTGGCACGCCTGGCACATGGAACCACATTACCGACCAGATCGGTATGTTCAGCTTCACCGGGCTGAGCGAGGCGCAAGTTGCCAAACTCAGAAGCGACTTCCACGTGTACATGACCAAGAACGGTCGTATCAGCATGGCTGGACTCAACACGTCGAACGTGGATTACTTCGCCAAGGCTGTTGACAGCGTTGTCCGAGGAAGCCAATAAATACTAAAGCGTGAACTGCCCTGTAAAAGCACTTCTATTCAACGTGGTTAGGATAGCCACATTGCCATCTCAGCTCAATAGCATTAATCAAGATGTGGTATCTCACTGTATACAGCACATGCCATTAGTCTGGAGGGCCATTAGCTCTTCAGACGAGGTGAGTGCCCGCCAGCGGCGCCCATGGATGAGTTTCGATTGCCTTGCATTAGGTCCTCCCATCAGTGCTTGAGCTGGCTTTCCCTCACTACATCAAGTAGTATGCGAAATCCAGGCAAGGTGTTAAATCACCAGGTCCCATATAACGAGAAATGTACACAGCCCAGCAGCCGCGAAAAAGGTGTAGCGCGCCGGGCTGGATCTCTCGGTGCTCTCCTTCAGCTCTTTGTTGCCCTTCCCGACACCCTCGGTTGTCTCGAAGGACTCGGCCACCAACTGGTCAATATGTGCCGACTGCGTTGCGAGGTTATTGACAAGTAGATTCTGCAACTCAGATATCTCAACAAGAGATTGTTCAGCAGTCCTAGTCCAATGTTAGCGGCGGTCGTAGACTCGGGCAAATAACCCGCTTACCTGACTTTATCCAGGGTGTTCTCGAAATGCCTGAGCATGTCCTGGTTCCCCTTCTCAAACATTTGCGTTTGCTCCTCGGTGAGGTTGTCTGGTACGGTCCTTCTCTCTTCTTCACGAAAGCTCGCTGTCCCGCCTGACGACTGTCCAATAGATGTCCTCCTCCCAACGCCGCCCAGATCAAGCCCTGCGGCTATGGCAGGACCCCGGGCCTTGGCCAGCACACTCCTGTTCTTTTCCACTTCTCTCGTTAAGCGCGTTTCCATCATCTTCTGCTGCGTCTTGACCGCCTCTCCGAGTCGTTGCTTCAGGAACAGCAGGACGCTCTCGCGGTGTGCACCAAGCTGGCGGGCTGCGGATTCAGCAGCGGCATGCTCGCTGCTCTTGCCGAGACTTGCTACGGCGCCGCCCGCCGCCCATGATCCTAACGCCCCTAGGCCGCGGGAGAAGCGCTTGCTTATTAGGGCGGCCTCGGTGTTCTGCCGCAGCTGCTCGGCATCCTCCAGCGCGCGGATCCGAGCACTTAGATCGCGGAAAGTTCGCTTTGCATTGGCATCAATCTCCTCGCGATCGCGATCCGTCAGGGATACGGGCTGGGAGGTTGTGCCGCGGCTCGAGGTTCGAAGGTGCGTCTTTCGCACGACGGCTGTTGAGAGGTAGGCCTGTCGCAAATTGCGCAGATCGGTGTGCAATGATGCGACGAGGGAGCACTGAGATAAACATTAGCTCAGCTCGGGGCCACTCAGGACGCCATGCTTGGGGGAGCTCACTATCCGATAGGCTTCATTGAGGAACTCGTCGACCGTGCCAAGTTCATAGCGCTTCGTGAGGGGGGCTTCGCGCCCCTTCAGGAGCACGTCAAACTCGGTCGTGAGGTCGGCCATGGCGTTGGGCCTACCGGCAGAAAAATTGACAGACGCCGTTGCAGATGTCACATTTGGATCATGGACTCTGCTGCTGTGGTTCGTGCGGACGTGGCCATTGCTTCACTGACGACAGATGGCTCGAGCGCCGCCAAGTTGCAGGCGTGCTTGGCAAGACAAGTGGGGCCGTCCCCGTTCCCGGCCGGCAATGCACGGCATTGGTGGGTCGCTCTTGACATGTCTTGGACTTGTTCGGCGGCAACGACTCCAGCCGCTCACTCGTCATCCTTCTGTTTGTAGATGCACCCGATCCAATCTTCTCTCATCAGAAAGTTCTCCTCGAAGGTCGCTGACCGCACGTGCATCACGACCGGGATTCTCCCAACGGAGTCGTGGGGGCACATGGTCAAAACTGCAACTGTATATGTCCGTCCTCTTGAGTTCATCCCAGCACGCCGTCGCCGATACCGCAGCCAATGCCCTATCATAACAGAAAGATGACGAGACCATGCCCTCTTCGGAATTAAAACTGCACTATCTCCTAGCCGGGTGAGTCACGGGTAGTGCTGCCGATAATCCGTATTCTTATTCCCGAAAATGACTGGAAATAAAACTTCATCGATTATAGCATGCTGTGCAAGGACTCCGGTCGAGAGAAAACGTCTATAAGGCGGTAGGGAAGATGGTTACTACTGTCAATTCAGGCAATGGACTTTTTACTGCAGACCTTGTCCCGTTTTTGAGAGGCCTCGCTGCACTCAGAGTCATCTTCTAGTCTGTCCGAGGTCTATCCCGATGCCAGGCCTTGCTGTTGGGCATAGGGCGCAAGGAGTTCTACAAGTTTCGCACGGAGCAGGGGGGTCATTTATTTTGGCCGGAAACTTCGTTATCTTTCCTTGAAAGCTTTCAGAAAGGCGTCCCCAACATGCAGCTACCGTCAAGCGGCGGCGCATCTGCAGCAGGTTGGAGTCGAGTCCACCTTTCTTCACCAGTCAAGTGGCCATATAAGATGTTCTTCGGTATTCCCGCTCGCGTGGCTTCCTTTCTAAAACTTTGGCCGTCTCCCGAAGCTACCTTGTTTTTTCTCGTTTCGTGATGGATTCCAGCCACCCTATGTCATCGAAAGCAATTTGCGAGAAAGCAGTATGCGAAAAGATATCCAGTGACCCAGCTACCGGCTCCAATGGCATCAACTCCGATCCCGAAGCCCTTGAGAGGGTGCCGTCCGGCCCCCAATACTCCGTGTTTTCGGGAAATACAAAGAGATTTATTGTTACAATGGTTGCCATTGGCGGCATCGTCTCACCCATGACAGCCAATATCTACTTTCCCGCTCTGAACCCCATTGCAAAAGATCTCGGTATTTCGATCAGTCTGATTAACCTCACATTGACCACCGTATGTCAAACCACCCTCTTTATATTCCCCTTTGGTCTTCATGGCCGTCCTAGATGGCTCAAAGAAGAGCGGCCACGCTGAAGACATGCCCCTGCCTGTTGTTGCCTTGAAAGAGAATAATTAACCGATATTTCTGAGTAGTACATGGTTCTCCAAGCCATCACGCCCCCGATCTTTGGAGACTTTGGCGATACGGCTGGCAGGAGGCCAGCCTTCATAATCTCCTTTTCCATCTACATGGTTGCCAACCTCGGTCTTGCCCTCCAGCGCGACTACGCCGCACTTCTTGTCCTCCGCATGCTGCAGAGTGCTGGTAGTAGCGGCACTCTCGCTCTCTGCTTCGCTGTCATCGCTGACGTATCGGTCAGCTCCGAGAGAGGCAAGTACATGGGCATTCTCGGAGCCGGTATCAATGCTGGCCCTGCGCTCAGCCCAGTCTTGGGAGGTATCCTGGCCGAATATCTTGGATGGCGGGCTATCTTCTGGTTTTGCCTGATATTTAGTGGCGCTTGGCTCATCCCCTTCGTTCTGGCCGTTCCTGAGACGGGTAGGAACGTAGTTGGCAACGGCTCTACCACGGCTACAGGATGGAACATGACCCTCCTCGACTACGTCCGCTCGCACCGCCAGCCTGCCCCCCGCCCCGACGTCCAGCAGAGCTCCCCAAAACCGCCACTCCGCTTCCCCAACCCTTTTAACGCTCTAAGGGTAGCACTCCAAAAGGACCTGGCCATGCTCTACCTCTACGGAACTTTGGTCTATCTAGTCTTCATCCTCATCTGTGCCACACTTTCCACTGAGTTTTCTGCGATCTACGGATACAGCGACCTGGTGATCGGCCTCTGCTATCTCCCTTATGGACTGGGATGCTGCTCCGCCGCCGTGTTCCAGAGCTACGCCCTCGACTGGAACTACCGCCGCATTGCCCATGCCATCGGGCTCACGATAGACTACCGCAGAGGCGACGACATGAGCAAGTTCCCCATCGAAAAGGCCCGAATCCAGCCCATGCTGCCGGTCTTGTCAATGGGAATCGCAGCAACGATTTGCTACGGCTGGGTGCTGCAGGCTGAGACGCATGTGGCTGGCCCGTTGGTGCTTCTCTATGTCATTGGTCTCTGCGTGACCGGGTCATTTTCGATTCTCAATGCTCTTGTGATAGATTTGTATCCCGAAGCCCCTGCGACAGCCATTGCCGCAAATAACCTTGTTCGCTGTCTTTTCGGGGCCGGAGGGACGGCCGTGATCGAACCGATGCTCGCGGCCCTGGGCAGAGGTTGGACGTATACTTTTTGGGGCCTTATACTCGTTGTTTTCTCTCCCATGCTGTACTTCCTTGCTAGAATCGGGCCCCGGTGCCGGGAGGAGAGGCGTTTGAAGAGAACACGTGATAGCAGTTCATCAACTGGAAGTACTGAATAGGTAGTCATTTGAAATGAGTACATAAAAAGAAGTATACTAATACTTGACCACCAAAAAAATCATGTGCTCAAGCCGGGATTTGCACCCAGGTCTCCGGCTACCTCGACCGAAACGGGTGGGAGGGCGACAAGTTAACTACTACTCCACTTACGCTGCTGCCAACTACACCACACGCTGGGCGAGTGGTGGTTATGGGGAGTAGTGTTGTTTACTTAGAGGTACTGCGGTTTCGGAGCGCCAGTCTTCGCTGGCAACGGGACGTTCCTTCATCCAAAGACATCATCAATGAGGCACAGGGCACATCACGGGGCAGTGTACAGAACACAAGGAAGATAATCATAATAACACCCTGACTATGTACTGATTTCATTTGTTCCCCTCCTTCTCATATATCTCTCACCGATCTTCCCTGTGGTATCGAGTATGCACCCCCAAAGCCAGGCTATATATGAACAACAGACTGACACAACATGTGTTACACTGTGGTGGTATCAACCCAAACCCAAACCGGCTAACCTTGCTCCCAAAACCAAAACATACGCGGGGGTATTGAAGCCATCATCCAATCAACCAATCCAAGTAGTGGCCATGCCTTGCGCTGCACCATCCGGTATACCCAAAAAGAGAAGAGTCGCCATTCTGTCCAACAGACAGCAGCTACACTCAACCAGAACCATGCCTCATCGACACACTGTTGGCAATGAAACGCGTGTACGAAAACACATACACACACAGCGCTTCAGCATCCGACACTCCACATACACTCGTTCCACACGAGCTTCGAGGTGGTGTCATTAATTCCCGGTCAGCTTCTTCCACCAGCTGCTCCTCGGGGTGACATCCATGAACCCGGAGTTGCGGCGGCTGTCGCGACGCCCATCACTTCCATCAGAGCCGTTGCGACGTTCGCGATCACCCTTCTCAACCCTGTCACCACCCCTGTCACCCCTCTCACGCTCCCTCTCTTCACGGCGTCTTCTTCGGCGCCTTTCTTCGTCGTTGTCCTCCATGTTGGCTTCGGCATATTTGGCCTGACGCCTAGCCCTACGCAGTTCGCGGCGCGCTTCGTCGCTATCCACCTCGGCCTCGGGAGCTTCGACCACAGGCGGCGGCGGTGCGTCGGAATGGTCCTTCACCCAAGACGACGTCCCCGAGTGGGGCCACGAATTCTCGCGAGACTTGCTTGGGTAGACGTAATCCTCGACAGGTTCTGACCTACGTCGCGAGCTTCGCTCTTTCTCCCTGGCCTCAGCCTCACGAGCAGCGCGTCGCACTTCACGACGGCGACGGTGATCATCCTCGTCTTCGTGCTCAGACTGCTCGGGCTGATAGCTGCGACGACGATCTTGTCGAGGCGCACGGCGGGCCTCAGCCTCAGCCGCCTCCCGTTCCTTGCGTAGCTTTCGACGTTCGGCACGCTCGGCCTCTTTCTCGGCAGCCCGCCGATCTTCCTCCTCGCGCGCGCGTTGAGCTCGGCGCTCGGCGCGGCGCGCTTCCTTCTCTTCTTGCCTGCGCGTCTCCTCTTCTTCTTCCTGTCTCTTGCGGCGTTCGCGGCGAGACTCGTCCTTTGCGCGACGAGCCTCCTCCGCTGCTCTCTCAGCTGCACCCCTCTCAGCCGCCGCCCTCTCCGCCGCTTCAACATCGGTACGACGTGAGCGGCGAGCTGCGCGACGTGCATCCCGCTCACTATCTGTCATCGGAGTCTCTGGAGCACGCCTGGCGGTATCGCCATCGGGGATCGCGTAGGAGCTGCGCCGGCGCGGCTCAGAGCGAGGCTCCGCTTTTGGCGTGAACACGCCGCCAAATAGCGACGAGAACCCAGCGGCCTTCTTGGCGCTGGAGTTGGAGCGCTTGAGGGAAGGTCGCGAGGGGGTGGCATCGGCCATGTCGACCATGACAATATCTTCATCACGAGAATATTGCTATTTCATCTCACGGTTAGTATGTATATACTTGGCTCGAGATGCGACAGTCTCACCTTTGACCTGCGCCGATCTAATCTTTCCGGGTTGGGCTCGGCGTCACCTGCTCCAACCATCACGATGTCCTCGTCATCGTCATCATCGGCAACTGGAAGTAAACTGTCAGAAGATGTTGAGAATTGGAAAATGGCGCGACTCTTACCCTGCTTGGTGCGCCTGCTGCTTGATCGCGGATTGTCGACACCCAAAACCTTGGCTGCCTTTGCGGACATGGGTCCCTCCGGCGGGGGGCTCATGATGCCGTTGGTCATATCTACAGAGTGCCTGCGCGAGCTCGACTTGGTTCCGGAGCGCTTTTCGCGTGTCGACACGGAGCGCGAGAGTGGCGGTGTGCTTGCAAAAACACTGGAAAGTCGTGCCGGTGTTGGCGCCTCCCGAGAGCGGGCTTTCTCATTCTTGTCTGAGGACGACGATCTCTCCTCGCCCTTTTCAGCTGGGGCGGACTTCTTCCGGGAGCTTGACTCTTTCTCGGGCCTGGACTTGGACGCTTTCTTCGGGTCCTTGGTGGGCGTGGCCGTCCACATACCCCACGAGGAGGAACCGTCGCGGCTGATCTTGGGCCGTTCCTTTCTTGAGGACCTGGCCTCGGCCGGGGGAGAGGGCGGAGAGTCGGGGACGGCGGGCGGCGGAGGCGGCGCGGGAGGCGGGGGTGAGTCGTCGACGGCCTGGGGAGTCGCCGAGGCCCTCTTGGACTTCTTGCTGGATTTCTTCTGCGGCGCCATGTCGACAACTTCTATGATTTCGTCGTCATCATCGAATGGGTAGCCGCCAGGAGGGCCAGATTTGGATGCGCGCCTCGAGGCGGAAGGGGGGGCGACGGGGGCGGCCGGGGGAGGAGGAGGGGGCGGGGGAGCTTCATCGACGATGAAGGCCCTGCTCTTGTCTTTGCTCTTCTTGCCCTTCTTCTTATCCTCCTTGGACTCCCTGGGTGGCGCGGGCGCAGGCGGGGGCGGGGGAGGTGGCGGCAGCGGCAGTGACTCCTTTGCGGATTGCGCGTCGCTGTCGCCGTCGCTGTCAATGTCGCTGATGTCTTGGGGCTTCGCAATGGCCTTGGCCTTGGATTTGGCGCCGGATTTGGCCTTGGAGTCATCCTCGGGTGACTCAAAGGCCTTGAGGCGATCGGCGATCTTGCCAGCCACAGCCTTCTTGGACTTCATGTCGCGGCTGGTCGTTTCGGTGGACGGTGAGGTGGCCGCCCACACCGAGGTGGCCGCCGCGCCAATCGCACCGATGGTGGCAGCTTCTAGAATCTTTGATGACTCAGCATCCCCAATCTCGCCTGAGCGGGTGGCGGAACCCCATGTGTCAGCCACAGACCCCTTTTTGGACTTCGCGGCTGGCTTCTTGGCGCCCCAGAAACTGAAGGGATCCTCTTCAGCTGCGGCTGCCGGCTCGCTCGCCTTGCCCTTGCCCTTGCTCTTGGCTGGTGCATTGCGGCCCGTCTCCTCCTCGTCCAGCAGAGCATCGATTTCCTCAGGCGTGAGTTCGATTCCCTTGAGGTCGTCGTCCTCAACATCGAGGCTCTTCTTCCTGTCCTTGTCCTTCTCCTTATCCTTGGACTTCTTCTTCGACTTCTTCGACGATGGTGCTGCCTCTTCGGCCTCCTGCCGCTCGCGCTCGGCCGTCTCCTCGGCTTCGCGGATGGCGCGCTCTTCAGCCTCCTTGAGCGCCTCTTCCCGTTCAAGCGCCTCCTCCCGCTCTTCAGCCTCGCGCGCCTCCCTGTCCTCGGTGCGCTTTGCGATGCTCTTGGTGAGCTGGTTGAACTTGTCTTGATCCGCCTTTGTGAGCTTGCCCTTCTTCGCCTTCGCCTTCTTCGCAGTCAGGGCCGCCAATTCAGCCTCCTCCAGTGAAGCATCGTCCTCACCGGCACCCTTTTGGTCCTGCTCTTCAGCTTCGGCACGCGCCTTCTCTTCATCCTCACGCTGCTTGCGCTCCTCTTCCTCACGAGCTGTTTGCTCCTCAGCATCGCGCCGAGCCTGCTCCTCGGCCTCCTCGTCCTCCTTGGCCTTACGCTTCTTCTCTTCCTCTTCCTCTTTCTTCTTCTCCTTCTCAAGCTTCTCGCGCTCCTTCTTCGTCAGTTTAACCTCCTTGCCCTTTGACTTTTTGTCGTCCTTGGAGTTGACCGGGGTGAGCGCCGCCAGTGACGGCTCTTCGTCCCACGTGTTGCCGTCTGGTTCTGGTTCAGCAAAGTCCATGGAGGGGGGTGTAGGTGCCGGCGGCGGTGGATCGTCGGCGAGCACTTCTTTTCGTGACTTACCCTTCTTCTTGGAGCTGCTACCCCACCCAAAGACATCATCATCTACCTTCTCATCCTTCGTCTCTTCGACAGAGTCAGGCTTCCACGAGTCAAGGTTTCCGCTGTCCGTAATCTCAAGTGGCGCATTCTTGCTGGCTTTGCCCTTCTTCTTCTTTGACGTCGACGTTGTCAGACCCCAAGTGTCGTCTGCATTTGGTTCCTCGATGGTGTCGGGCTTGAGAGACTTTTCGTCGTCCTCGCCCTTCTTCTTATCCTTGCCGGTGCTCCAAGAGCCAAAAAAGTCGTCCTCCTTGTTGTCAAAGTCGACGAGCAAATTGGTCGAAGTTTTCTTGCTCTTCTTGTCGGTCTTTTGATCCCAATTCATCCAGTCGTCATCCTTGTTGTCTGCCGTGGCGTTGCCGACTGGGACTTCATCTTTGGCCTTTTTCTTGTCCTTGCTGTTGGAGCCCCACGTGTCCCACATATCATCCGCCTTGCTCTCCTCAACTTTGGGCTCGTCGACAATAGCGGCGCCCTTCTTCCCCTTCTTCTTGTCCTTCTTCGAACTCACAGCTGCGCCCCAGAAGTCATCGTCATCCTTCTTCTCAGGTTCGGGCTCAGGTACAGGCTCGGGTTCAGGTTCGGGCTCCTTCACAGGCTCAGGTTCCGGGTCCTTGGATTTTCCCTTCTTTTTCTTATCCTTCTTAGACGAAGGGACTCCCCACATGTCTTCGACGACAGGGTCTTCCTTCACTGGCTCGAGCTCGAGCTCAGGTTCAGGTTCAGGCTCGGGCTCCTTGATAGGTTCTGGCTCGACCACGGTTTTGCCTTTCTTCTTCTTATCCTTCTTAGACGTCGTGGGTACACCCCAGATATCCTCTTCCTCCTTTTTCTCGGGCTCGGGTACAGGCTCAGGCGCAGGCGTTGTTGGTTCGACATCTCCCTTCTTTCCCTTCTTCTTCTTGTCCTTCTTAGACACGATACCGAAGAAATCATCGTCAGCAACCGCCTCAGGGACGGGTTCAGGGATAGGTTCCGGTTCAGGCTCCGGCTCCGGCTCTTTTGGTGGTTCAGGCTCCGCATCTTTGCCCTTGCCCTTTTTCTTCTTATCTTTCTTGGAAGCGCCGAATCCCCACATGTCGTCATCCTCCTTCTTTTCCGGCTCGGGCTCAGGTTCGGGCTCCTTTGGCTTAACTTCTGGCTCGGGATCTACCTCGCCCTTTTTGCCCTTCTTCTTCTTGTCTTTCTTAGAAGTGCCGAATCCCCATGTGTCATCGTCGACCTTCTCCGGCTCGGGTTCAGGAATAGGTTCAGGTTCGGGCTCCGGCTCCGGCTCCTTGATCGGCTCAGGTTCAATAACGGCAGCACCCTTCCCCTTCTTCTTCTTGTCCTTTTTGGATGTGCTGAATCCAAACATGTCATCCTCCACCTTCTTTTCTGGTTCGGGTTCTGGTTCCTGAGGAGGATCGGAATCGATAATGGCATTCTTGCCCTTCTTCTTCTTGTCCTTCTTTGGAGCAGAAAAGCCCCAGTCATCCGCTGCCTTGGCCTCTGGCTCCGGATCAGGCTCCTGAACAGGCTCGGGCTCGGGCTCTGGCTCCGGCTCCTTAATCGGCTCCGGCTCTTCGATGATGGCATTCTTCCCCTTTTTCTTCTTATCCTTCTTTGCCGGCACACCCCATCCACCAAAGTCGGCGGTGTCCTCCTCCTTCTTCTCTGGTTCAGGCTCTGGCTCGGGGTCCTTAGCTGGCTCAGGAGGGGCCACGACGGCTTTGCCCTTCTTCTTCTTATCTTTCTTAGCCGGAGCGCCCCACCCACCACCACCCCAGTCATCTGCAACTTCCTCCCTCTCCGGCTCTGGTTCCGGCACAGGCTCGGGCTCCGGTTCCGGCTCCTTGACGGGCTCGGGCTCCAAGATTGCAGCAGCACCCTTACCCTTCTTCTTCTTGTCCTTCTTGCTAGTAACCCCAAACGAATAGGTATCATCGGCAATACTCTTCTTGTCTTCCTCTGGAACAGGTTCGGGCTCGGGCTCCTTGACTGGTTCAGGTTCAGGCGCAGGATCATCCCAGATGGACGTCTTCTTCTTCTTTTTATCCTTCTTGCTTGTGGCTCCAAAGGAAAAAGCATCATCTGCTACACTCTTCTTGTCGTCCTCCTTGGGTGGCTCGGGCTTGGGCTCGGGCTCTGGGGCTGGTGATTCGGTTTCAGGAACCGGGTCGTCCCAAATGGAGGCCTTCTTCTTCTTCTTGTCCTTCTTGCTGGTTGGGGCTCCCCATGAGAAGTCGTCGACTGGATCCTCCTTTTTCTCTTCTTCGACAACAGGTATGGGTATTTCCTCAACCACATCTTCGATGACGGTGTTCTTACCTTTCTTCTTCTTGTCCTTCTTGGATGTCGATGTCGATGTTGCGGCGGTGCCCCAGAAATCATCTTCCTTCTTGTCATCCAGCTTGACCTCGGGCTCCGGTTCCGGGATCGGCTCCGGCTCCAGCTCTGGGTCCTTCGGAGGCTCTTCGGCAATGGCGTTCTTACCTTTCTTCTTCTTCTTGTCGGTTTTAGCTGGGGCAGCTCCCCATCCCCAAAGGTCATCGGCAGCAGCGGCGCTTTTTTCCGGTTCCGGCTCCGGCTCCGGTTCCGGTTCAACTGGCGGGTCAGGCTCCTTTGGCGTCTCCTCAACTACCACAGCTTTCCCCTTCTTGCTCTTCTTCTTGGTGCCGATGGCCCCCCAACCGACGTCGACGGGCTCGGGCTCGGGCACCGGATTAGTTGGCTTTGGGGGCTCCTCCGGTTTTGCTTCCTCCACCACGGCAAGTCCTCCCTTCTTCTTCTTCTTGTCCTTCTTCGTCGTTGCCGTTGCCGTACCGAACCAATCGTCCTCAGGAGGTGCCGCATCGACAAGTGGCTCGGGTTCGGGCTCGGGCTCAGGGGGCAGATCACTCTTCTTGCCCTTTGTCTTGGTCGAGCTGCCCCACCCCCAGGAAGTGTCCTCCTCGGCAGGAGTAGCTTCCTTCTCCGGTTCAGGATCCGCACCCCAGATGTTGGCCTTCTTCTTTTTCTTGTCCTTTGCAGAGCCGGAGAACGAGAAGCCGGTGTTGTCATCCTGCGCATCGTCCTTCTTCCCAGAATCTATAGAATTGAAATCCTCCGGGGTTTCCTCGTTGAAGCCGAAGGATATTGTGGTCTTCCCTTTCTTTTTGGGCTTACTCCTATTGATATCCCAGGGATTGTCACCTTCGCCTTCGTCCTTAGACGTGGTGTCCGCGGCCGAGGTTTTGGCTCCGCTGAAATCCCAGCCCGTGGATGCAGTGGTTCCGGTGGTTCCGGTATCCCAACTTGATCCCCATGTACTGAAGGAGCTTGTGGTCTTGGCTGTAGCAGTGGTACCGAAATTCAGCCCGAGGGAACCGAGTGCTGGGGCTGTATCCTCGAGCTTGATATCATCGAAGCTATCAAGTGCGGCTGTCCCGATACTGGGCAGTCCAAAATCAAAGGAAGGTTTCTCTTCGGGTGGTGGAGCAGCCGGTACTACCGCAGCAGCTCCCTTCTTGCCCTTCTTCTTCTTGCCACCCGGGGTTGCGAAGTCGCCCCAGATGTCGTTATTGACAACCAAATCATCGACGACCTCTTTCTTCTCCTCCTTTTCGTCACTCTTTGCATCCTTGCCATCCTTTTTGTCGTCCTTGTTGTCTTTCTTGTCATCGCCACCATCCCCTCCAGCATTGCCGGCATCTCCACCGCCAGCATCACCACCGGAATTGCCGTCGCCATTATTGTTCCCGTCGCCGGCGCCGTCATCCTTCTTGGAGTCGTCGGGGGCGTCCCACGCCATTGGGGCGGCCTTGGCCTTCTTCTTCTTGGCGAACTGGACAAAGCCTTCATCGCTGGTGAAGTCCACCTCGTACCCATTGGTCGGGTCAGAAAACAGGTCATTTTCTTGGCGTCCGGACCTACGGCCGGAGCCCGGGTCTGCGGCGTCGAAGGCGGGAAGCCCAGTGGAATGCCGGCCGCTGCGGGCCAACTGGTCACTAGCCGCAAAGTTCCAAAGATCGGATGAAGGGAGCTCAGTTTCGTCGTCATCGGACGACAAAGGTTGTGGGAGAATGGCAGGGACGCGAGCGCGCCTCGGGGTCCCGGTAGGTACGGCAAGCGGTTTCGTGTTTGGTCGGGGGCGATTGGGGCAAGCATAAGAACTCTACAAGCACATTTGTCAACAGACATTGGCGATCGAGCGTGTCAGAGAAACTCACCTCTCTCTGAGCACAATAATTAACCCAGGTATGGGCAATGTGGTCCAATCTCGCTTTCACGAGGGCATTCAGGAGCTGCTCTGAATAATGTTCATCCCAACCAGTCGTCCTCGTCAAACGCCGGGCTTTGGGTAAGCCATACACAGCGGCGTCTGTCCAGCATTCGCGGAACGTAAGAACCTCGGCGGCCATCCTGATAGTCGAAGGGGTTCACGCAGAGCCGGCGAGCGGTTGTCAGACTCATGTGGTGCTGTATACCTCGGTAGGTAGGGTCCGGGATCGAGGGAGTTGCACTTTTGAACGGAAGGAGGCTCGGTGAGCGCAGCTCAGGATGCGTTTGTGGCAGACAGTCGCGTGCGTGCCTCGAGTCGTAGGCTTCGTGAGCGTCGCTCGGATTGCGGTTGTGAAAAAAGTACACACCTCAGCGCGACAGCAGGGGGCAGAAGGCTTCGACTTCCCGACCGCTTTTCTCGTGTCTTTCCCCTTTCCCCTTGCACGGCGTTTTTGCCCTGGTGCGAAAAGATTCGTCGCCCGGGTGAAAATGGCCTTGTCAGAGAGCCAATGACCCGCGCGGATCTGGCGGCGAAGACACCGGGAGGACGGGGATTGGTGCGTCGTCCAGGTTCTGCCGTGCTGTGCAACCACACACCGCCGATGTTTCTATTCGAGGCAAGGCGTCGGTGTGAGTGGTCCGGGTAGACACCAATTGTCAAACGGGAACGAGCAGGCAAAAGGAGGCGAAAGGGCCCAGGTTTGGTAGGTATCGTCCCAATGTGTCCGCAGTGTGTCCAAGGGAGGAGAGCCCTCATGCACGACGCACAGCGGGAAGTGCTGGGCTGCCGGAGGACAATCGGGCGGCCCAGACAGTGCAGTGCAGGGAACGCGGGATACCTCGCAGCACACCCTGTCGTTTTTTTTTGTTGTTGTTGTCGACACGCAGCAAATGCTTGCGCTTCGTTCGCCTTGCTCGCGAGTGAGGTCACAGTCGATTTCGTCTTGCAAACGGACGGCGCGGATTCCTGCCTCGCATCACATCTCAGTTGGCAGAGTCGCCCCCCCTGAGGAATAAATCTGGTCCCGCAGACGGCACTGGTGTGACAGCCTGTGTGACGGCGCTGCTCAACTGGGAAATTTGGCTGGATGGCTGGGGGTTCACGTCATTGGTCGGTGCGGGGGACGGGGTGGAGGGATGAACTTCAACCCACCCATCCCAAGGCTCGGGCAGACACATGGGCAGTTGTCGCATGTGCGAGAGAGGGAGGGGGTGCGGTAGTAGAGGTACTCCTCTGTCAGGGTTACAAACGTTAGCTCAGTCAGGGCCCACTGTTACTGGTTTGGTGCTCTCCCTGCCAGGGGGTAACAGTGGGTCCCTGGCCGAGCTAACCTTTGTAATCCCGGCAGATGAGTACTATGCGACGAGTACTTTGGGCAGCCGTGCTCATGCACCCGAGACGATGTATCTTCTCGTCCCGGCTGCCCTCAAACAGGCTAGAATTTCCCATGATGCGACTTGCCCTCGCCGGCGGACCCTACATGCCTGCCCAATCGTTAGTGGCATTGCCGCCGACCTTGTCCCGGCACAACCAGTTAGGGGTCACCTGCTGACCTTGATGGGAGCAGGCTCTGGACACCATCACCGAGGAGCACCATGAGGTGAACAGCTTATCGTGGGAGCCTCGCTGCATGTCTTCTTCCCGTCCAACTTTGGCCGCCAGCGTTAGGCTGCGCAACATCTCTCGAGCCGACGGGTAAGTGGGAAATTATTTGTGTGTATCGCCACGCCCTTGTCTCTTTTTGCTGCCCTTATCGTCGAGGGGCCAGGGATGAGATTGCAGGGCTGCGGGGTTGGCAACGACTCCCGTCCCGATGCGCCGTGCCGAACGCGTCAACCCCTCGGTGCTCGCCTCCGAAGCGGATTGCTCGCCTTGCTGCAGGGCGCCGGCAGCGGAAGTTTTGACTGAAGCTCCTGTCCGTCATGGCCCTCGGGCAAGGCACACGAGGAGTCAGAGTGGCTCGCGATGAAAAATTTTCGCCCGGCGCAATGCGCAGTTCTCATTCATGGTCATTGCTGGCGATGCCATGCGAGACAGCAATTTCGCCGTGCAGCAAGGACAGAAATGCAGAAGCCAGCAGCAAATCGGCGACGCGCATTTTGCGTAATATGTTCCCACTACACCACAGCTGGGCAGCAATGCACCTCTAGTCGATGTGTCTGCTACCTTTGACGTGTTTGAGCCCCACAGCCAAGAGCGCTCCGACCTTGGGAGACGCGGGAGAGAGCTCGTTTGTCCGTTGCGAGACGGCGAATGACGAACGTGGAAATCGCCTGGAAGCCCCAGGGGGCGCGGGGTTGCTGGGTCCCAGTGCTCGCTCCCGCGTCCGAAAAAGGCATCGGTCCAGAAGCCGCCTTCCTCACCGCCAGAACTGAGATGAAACACAGGGCCTCCACTGGCCCCACTGGCTGTCAGAAATGGAAAGGGCGCGCGGAGGGAAATTTGCGAACCTGGAAAGGGACCCCTTTGTTGTTGACAACATGTTGTTCGCTGCCTTGGCTGCTCAATCCAGACGACGCGACCAAACAGGGTTCGCGTACAAAGTAGTGAGGGCGAGAATATCGCGCTTTCGTCGCTGTCCCCGATGCTCCGCTCCGGCATGGTGTCGCCCGATCTGTCGCCTCAGCTCGGCGGTTCACGCCTCGTCCTGCTTCTCACTGCAGCTCGGCGGTTGAAATAAGCCAGTGATCGGTCAGAGAAGGCTGCAACTCTCGAAATGCACTTTCAGTAATTTTGCCTTTCGGGGCTTTCGCAGCCGAGGCTTATCGGGCCACCTGATGAGATGCACGAGATGAGGTCACCATCCGAAATAATCACCAGTCATCCGGGCGGTGATGCTTCGAAAATACACCCTTTCCGCCGGCTGGAGTTCCCGTCACGGTGGCCCGGGGCGGACCGTCCACGAGCTTGGAGCTTACTCTCCCCTCCCGGCAATCCTGCCGACTCTCCATGTAACCTGGAAGCTTGTTAGCTACGGGCTAGGTGGGTGTAGTCATGCAAGGGGCATTTCCAGGATTTTGCCACTGCTGAGTTTCGAATCACGCTCTGTTTCAGGCAACGAACCCTCGGGCGAGGTAGCCACTAGCGAAACAAAGGAGCTGAAAGACGGGATCTTGACGGGCGTGCGACCCTGATCGCAGCACCTCAGGCGCCATCCTCATCTGATCTGACATGCCCGTAATCCATCGTACTTGATACTGCGGGCTGACTACCTGACCACCCGCCGCCTGCCCGCCCGACACCCGCTCGCAGAGCTGGAACAAAACCGTCAGCCAATCCACGCCAGCTCGGGGGCTGATTGAGAGTAAAGCCTCAACCTCACCCGCCCGCTGCGCTTCCCAATCTCGCACCGCACCAGCAAGAGTGCTGCCGGGCTGAAAGACACACGCCGAGCGCCGTCCCCTTCGTGCATGCGTGCATCCATCATCCCCTGCGCATCCAGAGACATATAACTCCTGGCTCGGCCATCTCGCGGCTGGCCTTGGCATCTCCGATAAGCTTCCTTGTCTTCGCAAGCTCCCCTTACCCTCCGGCGAGGACCTCAGCCCTACGGCGCCTGAGTCGTATCGAACATTGAATCAGGCATTCCCGCGGGCCCTCTGGCCGCCGCGCTCCAACACCACGGCCTCAAGCTCCGATTTCGTCTGATCAGACATCCCGGCGTGACTGCGATCCACCAACAAGCCCCCCCATCCCACATCCCCGGTCTCTACTTCATCTCAGCGTCCTCCATCCGGAGCCGCCAGCCCGGACCTCTGCCCCGCCGTCCCAACCGGCCGCGTGTTGCGTGTCGGTCCGCCCCGTCGTCGCCATGAGCTTCAGCGTGACCACCAAGGTGCCGCTTGCGGCGCACGTGGCGCCCGAGGCGGCCATCGCCGCCATCCAGGCCTACCGGCCGCTGATCGAGGCAAACCCGCACCTGGTGAGCTACGAGCGCCGCAGCGTCGGCATCGAGGAGATAGTCGACGATCCCTTCTTCCGTGACGACGGCAAGCGGCTGCAGGCCTTCACCGTCTACCAGCGCATCACCATCATCCCCGGCGTGGGGTCGTGGGCGACCAAGGACGTGTCCGTGCCCTGCGTGTTCCAGAGCGTCCAGCACGGCTGCCGGTGCCGCGCCGATGCCTCGGGAGGTGTGACCGTGCGTAGCCGCTACGAGATCCGCCGCCGGGGCGAGGTCCCAGACGGGTCCAGCAAGCCCGAGCCGCCACCCGGTCCCGGTCCCGGCGAGGGCGACTACGAGTTCGTTGAGATTGCCGAGGTCGAGTGCGGGCCCTTGGTGAAGCCATTCGTCAAGCACAGCTTCTCCAGCTCGCACCAGGAAGTCCTGCAGCGGCTGGCCGATGAGGTGGTGCGAAGCTACGAGGCACAGCGTCCCGAGTCGACCTACGAGAGACCGAGGCCGTCTGCCCCGTCCAACTACGGCGCGCAGCGTCCTGCGACGACATATGAAGTGCAGACGCAGTTTGCAGCGACGCAGGACTACGGAGCACCGCGTCCATCGTCAAATTACGAAGCGCAATCTTCCGTGTCAAACTACAGCGCACAACCTCCCATGCGGAGCTACGCTGCACAGCAGCAGCAGCAGCAGCAGCAACAACTACAAACACCACAACCTTCCGTAGCGCAACCCCCTGGTAATTTTATATAGGGCGGCCGCCGATACGCCCACTCACGATAGATACGACCGTTTTGGCTTCTTTCCACGCTGGCACTACCCCTATTCTGTTCACTTTTTTTCTTCTCTTCTTAATCCAGTCGATCGAACATCACCTTTTGTTCAGAATTATATCTAGAAACCCGCTGTTTTTGCCGGGTACGTTATGGAATGGGCTTTTGGGATCACATGACGAGAATGAGCAACACCAGAAGGTTACTTACGTAAAGGATTACAGCACAAGGCATTCGTAAACGATGGTTACTCGGGATCTGTCTTACGGCATTGGTTTCGAACCCAAGAGATGTGGTGTTGGCCCTATTGTGTAGCATAGGTGTACAACGGAGGATTTTGGGAACTTCTCTTGGGTAGAATTACAAATTCCTGTGCTATGCTACCTGACAGACACTCAGCCCCTTGACATCGTCTCGATCTTGTGCCTAGCAAAGCCCTGCTTTCTTCTTCCCAGACAGTACACGCAAGCAACAAGGTATGGAGTACGACTCTGAACGTCAATCGATCATGTCTCCACATTGGTATCTATAAACTTGCTTCGCGGTCTATCCGATATCCAAGGACCAAATCATATGTTGCAATCATGTCCATACCCAGAACCCAACCGCCCCAGCCAGACCATGGTATAGCACCACCGTATCGGGATGCCCCAGGAAAGATCATAGACGTCATAACGAAAACATAAACTAAACAGCAACATTGTCCCCGTGATAGATAGCAGATCGGGATTGGGAATATCAGGAGAAAAGCCAAAAAAAAAATCCACAAAAAAACATAACCGTAGCCTTCGGCGCCAGGTAATGACAAAACTTCAGAACGAATTGCAATGCGCCATTGTCACTGATCGATCAAATGACAGCATCAGCGCCCACCATAGTCACTCGCGTACCCCATGTCACCGAAATTCTCCTGAAGACCGCCCGGGCCGAAGCCAGTTCCGGGCCCGCTGACGTAGCCGCCGTCATCCCCGTCGTCGTAGTCGCTGGCATCGAAGCTACTCCTCCCGCTCATGTCCTCGTCCACGCCGCCCATATCCCCTGCTCCCCAGTTCATCTGCGCCAAAGCAGGGTACTGCGCGAGCAATGCCTGCGGTAACGCGTAGTTGCCGCTGGCATCCATAGGATATCCGCCGGTGTTGGGGTCCATGCCGGGAGGCATCATCATGCCAGGTGCCTGCATGACCATCCCCTGTGCATGCGCCTGCTGCATCCGCTGCTCGTTCCAGAGCCGCTGGCGTTCCAGCATCTCCTCATCGAGGAGAGGCTTGATGCAGATGCGCCCCGCTTCAGAGCGGAAATGCCGACCCAAGGCGTCCGCCCGGGCAAATCGCCGACCGCAACCCCACTGGCCACCGCCCTTGAGATCACCTTTGCACACAAACTTCTTCTCGCCGGAATGTAAGCCTTCGTGACGTTTGCGATCATGCTGGCGAGCGAAAGCTTTACCGCATACCGTACATACGAAGGGCCTCTCGTCCGTATGGGTCCGGAGGTGCGACCGCAGGTTATAGGCTCGTGTGAAGCGTTTGGGACACAGTGTGCATTGGAAGGTTGCTGGATGTTTTTGAACTCTCTTCGCGCCGCCTGCACCGCCCTCACCTTGCGAACCAGGGCCGTTGTAGTCGGGGTCTGCCAGGCGAAGCGCAATTGCGTTGTTTGGAACAGACGAAGTCGACTGCCGTCTTCTATTGGGAGATACTCCAGAGCGATCCAATGGCGAAAGAGAGCGCGAAGATTCCCGGCTGTCTGCTCCAAGATTGGGAGAAAGGCTTCCAGGGTTCCGTGGCCCAAGCATTCCCCCACTGCCGCTGTTGTTGTATGGATCTGTCACGGCACGTTGACGGTTTACTTTCCGACCTGGCAGTCCAAGTCAGCTGTTTGACCTCACATACAAAATCTGGAACCACGATCAACATACCTCTTGCCGGCGGCGTTAGTGAATCTGCGTCAATACCGCTTTGCTGCTCGAAGCCACTCCTCACCGCTGTTGGAGCATAATCGATGTTGATGGACGGAGGAGCCGGCATCTGGCCGTGCATATCCGGCACATCTTGGGGAAGCTGGGGGAATGCTTCTTGAGGATGCTGCAAGTAAGGCGCCGCCCCATAGCTATTGTTCAGATAGTGGTTGGGCTGGTGTACTTCGGGAAGTTGCTGCGGCAAGATGCGGGGGGAGATGGCGGGGCTGTGCGATGGACTCCTACCGGGATGGTTTGGCGAGTGTGAACCGTGGTCTGAGATGCTGAAGCTCCCGATTCCCTGAAGCTCCTGATACAGACCGGCATCCTGTGGCCTCTGCATTGGGGAGTGCCCTTGACTGATATTATCGAACGTGTCCGAGCTGACCAGGTTGGGGGAGGGCGCTGCCGAGGAGACATCCGAGTACTCTGAGGGCGTGCGCCGATGGCCTTGGAATTGCGTCTGACTCCAGTCGATCTGCTGTCGCGGCAAGAGAGCATCCTGCGGGCCGAGCGACACATTCCGCGAGTGCCGCCCAGGTGGAGATGAGAACTGGTGCTGATTAAAGGACGGCGAGTGGTTTGCGGACCCGGGTTGGTGCATGTCGGGGCCGAGGAGGTGGGGAGGTGTCGGGCTATGGTTTGCTTGAGCCATCATGCCCGCGTCGCGGTTGTCGAACAGCGGCGCGTTGAATTGAGGCTCCCCTGGCGTCGGGGGGAAGATGGTGAAGTCGGCCTCGCCAAAGCTTGGTGCTAAGAGCCCGTTCTGCTGCTGGTAGCCCTCCTGGGTCTGCGCGCCGTAGGAGGAGTCTTCGGACTTGAGCTGGTCTGTGAACCCCTGATTAAGGTCAAACGGCGCAGAGGGCTCAGCAAGGCTTGTTTGCGCGTAGGACTGCGGGGCGGGTTGCTGGTTGCTCAAGAAGCTGCCGGCGTTGGTACTGTACGCGCTATAGTCGGGCTGAGTCGTCGGGAAGTGTTGCGAGGGGTCGAGTACGCCGAGGCCGATACCGAGCGAGGAGGATCCGGCTTCGTTCGGATTGGGAAAGCGGGCAGGCGAAGGCGAGTGACTGTTCTTTATATGAGGCTGTTGATGCGCATGTCCCCCGCCGGTAGATGCGGCCGAGAGCGAGCGCCCACGCGCCTGGGGTTGCTGTTGGTCCATGGGTCGTGGTTGGAGGAGCAAGCTTGACGACCGCACCCAGCCTGTGTGATGTTTCTGTCTTTAGAAGCGGGACGAGGCACTCTGCCAGTCAGCCTTCCAGGCACCGTGGGAGAGTGGCAGTGCTCTGAGGCTGTGCTTACGCGAGCCTGTGAGCTGACACCTCTGTGCTGGCAGCGCCCGGGCCACTTCACCGAGAGGCCAGGTCCTTGTCGCCTTTCTCGGGGAGCGATGCGACAAAGGGTATTGATTCGTTGCACCGCGGCGCTGTTTTGTGTGTTGGAGTTGTGCGATTGTGGGATGGAGACAGCTTCGCAGAGGGTTTAGTTCCAAGACGGAGGAGGGGAGGGGGGTCAGTGCTAGCGAGAGAGGGCGAAACGCTCCCCCTTTGTTGGCTCCCTTGCTCGCCAGCGCCCGCACACCTTGGGTGCCCAGCCAGGTCAGCTTGGGCAATGCGCGTTTCGCTTTCTCGTCTGGCTCCCGTTCCTGGTCGAAGCAAACTGCCGCAGGTATGCGCTCGGTGCAAGCTCTCCAACCAGTTACCGACAAGTCCCCAAGCGGGTGCTAGAGCGCCGGAGTGCGGAGCGCAATCGATGGTTTTCGTCTTTTAGTAGCGCAAGTCGTGGAGCCCTTTGCAGTGCAGTAGCGGAGGAAGGCTAGTGAGTACCAGTTTGGATTTGGATGTTGGAGGCGGTTAGGCAGGTCGGGACAATAGGGCCGCGGCAAATCTGCGGGATTCGTCCTGTTCGCGCCTCTTGTCTCCCAATGAATGCGTATTCTCACCAGTCTTTCTACGCGCTCCAAGACAAAGCAGCAGATCGCAGACACTCGACTTTCCTCACGGCTAGCTTTCGCGCAGCTCGGAGCGGGGTAGGTAAGCCCGGGCACCTCGTCCTCGAATGGGGTGGGCTGGGCGGGGGAAGTCAACGGGAGCAGCGCCTCAATCACCGTTCGGGCGGTGGGCGTAAAATGCGGTTTACGGCGAAACACGGCCCCCAGTCACTGACCGAAGTCAACAGCTGTCTGGATAGCGGCGACACAGCTGCTCAGTGCTGTTTGCGAGGCGTCCGGATTGCTGTAGGCAAAGGTCCGAGGGCATGGAAGTTTCAAAGTTTCATGCTTTTTGCGCGGCCCTTCCCGGTCAAGAAGCAGGCAGAAGGCGCTTGTTGGGCTGGGTGCGAGGTGTGTGGGGCGAGCGCGTGGAAGACACGCGCCCGAGGCCGAAACGGTGCCCAAAGTCAAATTGCTCCAACTTTCCATCGCGCCTCGGATTCAAGGCTGAAGTCTCGCATTGTGATGCCCAGCACAGTAATCTCCCCCCACTCCGCCTAACATTCGGTCTGAACAATGGAATCAATTCATTGCAATAAGATCCCACCCTGGAGCGCGAGTGCAATTACCGGTTGGTTCTCAAAATGAAGCCGTTCTTGTTCTCGTTGAAAGAGGGAGGTAAACAAGGGCGAGAGGACTCAGGCTAACGTTGTTCCACAAGCCTTTTTACCGCGCATACTGGTACGAGGGACGGATGCCAAGCTCAGATGGAAACTGACGATACGAAGTACGAAGCTGCCCGAGCGAGATCCCTTGCCGGTCAGAAAAGTACAGCAACTGTCCCATATCCCACCCGGCCTGGCAGATATTCATGTCAATGTCAAGTAGGTAAAATGTTGGTCGTTGCGCTCCCGGCAATTTCCCTTATCTCGGGAGGTACGATCCGTACTCAGCATGTCTTCCCGTCGCCGGGACTCGGGAGTCTAACACCCGCGACGGATGAACCCCGTCAGCCCTAAAGCTATCTCGCCCAACGACCCCTGGATTCTGCCGGAGCGATAGTCCAACTGCAGCCTTGCTGGGCGAAGCCTGAGCCGCATTGTCAATTTTGGCAACGCTGTCGAGGAATTGGCACATCCTGCACGCGCTTTACGTTGCTGTGTCTGATATCGGATTGACTCCAGCACTTTCTTTCTGGAAGACAGGGACGGCTTCTTTGTTGTATCATGTAAAGTGCCGATCGCGCAAATACAAAAAATGTCCTCGGCTGGTTTCTGGGTGAGATAATTGGGGCGGGCTGTGTGTGGCTGTGCCTCGACGCTTCTGTGAAGGATTCGAAGAAGCACGAATAAAACACGGTTTCGACTGGGCCGCATAACAGCACTTGCATCAGGTCATATGATTGATCACACTGGGACATTGAGCTCTCCGCAAATAAAACCAATCACGGCTGTTGGATTCAACCGACGTTACCGAGCCCATATCCAAGAACCCAGGCACAAGCGATATCTACAGAGAAGAGAACAGGATGTGATTTCTGGACATCTTCGATGCTGTGACAGAATGGAGCTAATTTCTTTGCTTGAAGGGCTGGCATGTGCAAGTACACAACCAGAACATGATCTAAAAAGATCGGATGGCCTCAGAAGACGCAGGAAGACATCACAAGAGTCGAATTGGAGATTTTGACGGGAAAACACAATTTTTTCTGATCTACAGGAGGTATATTTGCACCTTGATCTCTCTCTATTTTTACGGTAACCCTCAAGCTCTGATATGATAACAACTGACGGGAAAGAGGCGATGGTATCTATCTATCTATCTGGATTCCGAACGCCACACCGAAAATCCAACCCTTAACAAAAACACCAAACTCCTGGCCACCGAGACCATGGGTACCGAACCCTACTGAACAACCTCAAGGAACTCAGCCGATAACCTCATGCCTCTCGTACCCCGCCGGCTTCAACGCCGGGCTGGGCTTGTGGCCGCTGGCGCTCAACTTGTAATCGCTGACAAAAGGATTGGGGTCCTCGTTCTGGTTCAGGTTGCTCAGCGTGTGGTTGACACCACGGTGGCAGGCTTCGTCGGCCCGGACGTAGTAGATCAGGTCCTTCATTGTTCGCTTTCCCTCGGGCATGCGCCAGTACGAGACGGCGAGATCGGGGATCTGAAAGTTCGGGTCCGACCACTTCGGCAAGGAGCCTTCCTCGATCTCCTTGATGCATCGGGTGTAGGTGTGGACCGCCTCCTCTTCCAAGTAGCCGACGAAGCGGTGCGTGATCTTGGGCGATACCAGATAACTGAGGAACATAGCGTTGAAGAAGACGCCCTGCGCCCCGAGAATGACTGTCTTCATGAACCATCCAGGTTCACACATCTTCATGAATGTAAGGAGGTGCATGCGCTCGTTGTAAGACTCCTCGAGCAGCGTCTCGATCCAGCCGTTGTCACGCTTAAGCCGCCGGAGAGAACCGAGATGCCTCAACATGCCAGCAACCATGCCGGGGACGCCAGCAATCGACTCCAGGAAGATGAAGCGAATCAGCTGTGTAGGCATGTCAGTTTATGTCCCCTGGTTTCAGGGTGATGAATGCCAACGTACCCATTGTGCTTCTGTAAGTGGTTTCTGGGCGGAGACCGCAGTCGTGGGATTCTTTCTATCCACTTGCTGCTCTGGACGGATGCCGGTTGCAACGTCGGTTCCCCATCGGCAAACCCGGACCAGCTTCCATGCTAACCAGTCGCTTACGGTGGCCGGTGTGCGGTGCTCAGGCACCACCGAGAGCATTTCCTGCTCTGTGTATCCATGATGAGGCCAGGCAGGAGGCGTCTGGCGGATGAAGGCTGTCTCTTTCTCCGGGAAGAAGTCTCGGAGCTGGGAAGCCGGTGTGGTCGAGAACTGCCGTGGTTTCTGGCTGGCACCAGCGAGTCGAAGACTTGCTGGGTGACCGAGCAGAAATGCCTGTGTTTGGCAGAGCGGCGCTACCGCCCGGCTGAGCCGGACGGCTTGGTTTGGCGAACAAAGCCGGTTGTTGACACAACGGGAGGATATCATTGGATTCTCAAAACGTTTGCAGTTGTGTATAGGTATTGGCCCGAGATGGGTTGCTGGTATTGTACTGTACAGAAAAAAGCAGCAAGGCTCATCGCGCAAAGACGACCACAGGTCTTATACCGCCGCCGTGGTCAAGGAAGGCACATTGAATGCGAATGCGGTTCCTACCTGGATTGTGATGGGCCGGGTTTGCCCGTGTCCGCGGAGCTCAGTGCCCTGCATTCTCCTTGAGGGGCAGGGGATGCGACCACTCGGAAGCATCTTACGGCAGCGGAATTCTTTCAGTGGAGAGAAGCCTTTGAAATAACACGGCGCGGTCCGGAGAACGTGCTTCAGCGCCCTGGAGGAAGGAAAATTGCTCTGTTTCACGAGGCTGTGTGAGCTAATATTTGTCAGACGAACACTCAGCTGTCGGGAACTCTCGGGTGGGAATCCAGCACTTCTTCCGCCACATTTTCGAAAGACTGAAAGGTGATCCAAATGTCCAGGAGGGCAGAACCTTGAAATCAACTCGTTCTGGGCCTTGGATAGCAGATTCCTTGGAAGCTCTTGGCTGGGACACATCAGAAAGGGGTTTTCACGATGCCGTCAACTTGGCCTGTAATGTGGTAAGCCCAGGCCTTGCTGTTCCAGTGCGGAACTGTGTGAGGATTCTAGCAACGAATTTTCGCACGGAGAGGAGAAACTCTTCTTTTGGTCTGAGCCGTCGTACAGTATGGTTGAGGCGTCATGTTCTCTGGGCCAAGGTCTGGCGATTCTGGTGGTTAGGTCCTTGTTGGAGGGCATGGAGGGGCAAGACGTTCGCTGCCCAGGCGCCCAGTCCGGCGGCAAATTTCCACTGGTGACGGGGGGCAGTGAAACTCAGAGCGGCTTTTATCGCAGGCACCCACAACCTAAATTACGTCGACCACCACCATTTTCCTTTCCCGCTGCCCAACTCGCGACCTTAAACTGCAAACCCTTTGTCTCTCAAACGCTCACAGACAGAAGGAACTCTTCGCAGAAACACCTTCATCTCCCGACGCTCCTCGCATTTTCCGCTCCATTTACCTCTTCTCGAACCTCATCAACCCCTCAATCGCGATAACGAGACGCAACCATGGCCGGACCAACTAAACGGTGGGGTAAGTTCTATCATTTCGCTTTGTGCGCGGCGTGACCCCGCGAAGAGCCACCTGTCACCATATCGACCACATGAGGAACCGCGAATTGCGATCGCTCACGCTTTATTGTCGCCGAGATTTGCATCGCCGATAATCGCGGTTCTCTCGGACAGATTGGCGCATTCTAGCAATATGTGTCCCGATTCTCAGTCCAGCGACTAACTACCCCGCGCAGAAGAGGAAGAAGAGGATAGCTCGAGCTCTGGCTCTGGATCCGGCTCCGATTCCGCACCGCCTACTACTACTGCTGCACCCGTTCTGCGGCGTGGAAAGTTCGACGATGAGGAGGCCGAAGATAGTGACGTAGGTTTTGGCCCCACCATCCCTTGTATGACCCCTCTCCCTGGCCCTGCTAACAACACCATCATAGGTCCTCGATTCATGGGATGCCGCCGAAGACTCGGAAGTAGAGCGCGAAAAGGCGAAGAAGGCCGCCGAGCTGAAGGCCAAGACCGAGGCCGAGGCCGCTGCCAACAAGAAGTCCAAAGCCCAGCGCGTCGCCGAGCGCCAGGCCGAGCGAGCCCGCCGCCTGGCTGAGTCCGACGAATCCAGCGACGAGGAGGAGACCGAGGCTGAAAAGCGCGAGCGTCTGCGTGCCACTGAGAAGGAGGCTGACCTCCGTCACGCCGAGGATCTTTTCGGCGGAATTGGAATCAGCAAGCGCAAGGCGACGACCGCGGGTAACGCCGTGCTTCTTGACGCAAGCGACCCGAATAGCGCCATTGATTTGACTACGCTGCCCGTATTCAACCCCACGACAAAGACCCAGTTTGAGCTGCTGCGCAACACACTTGTTCCGATCCTGGCTGCCACGTCCAAGAAGGCCCATTACTCCCTTTTCCTCCAGGAGTTCACCAAGCAATTGGCCAAGGAACTTCCCAGCGATCAGATCAAGAAGATTGCAAGCACCCTCACGACTCTCGGCAACGAGAAGATGAAGGAGGAGAAGGCTGCTGAGAAGGGCGGAAAGAAGTCGAAGGCGGCCAAGACAAAAACTACCCTTGCTGGTGTCGGCCGTACCGCTGCATCTGCGGACGTTAGTACCTATGATGATACGTTTGCAGAGTAAGTGGTCTAACCTGACAATGTTGATCGACGCATTGCTAACCCATATTCCAGTGATGACTTCATGTGAAAGTCTGCATATCAGCACTAGACCACATCCGCTGAATGCGATACATCCCCACGCTTGGTAGAACCACAGGAGAACCGCCCGCCGAGGGCTTTTGGCAGGCTTGCCACCCATCGGCCACGGATACCACTGCTAGATATGCATCCGGAACGCCCATGCTATTTTTTGCGAGCCGCAAATCGACACGCCGCCCCCGACCGTCCCGCGCCCAGATCGGGGATGCGGGATTGGGATCGGAGTAGCTTCCCACGATTGCGCCGGCGGGGGTGGGCAGGAGGACGGACGGGAACTAAACCCATGGAAGTTACAGGGCATTGCGTTGGCTTTTTGGAAGAGCATCGGCATCTTTGACTTAGATCGCACATATGTTTTTAGACGTTATGGCTTTACCTGCAAAAGAAGGCGTATGGAGTTGTCGTATTTCCACTGTGATAGTGATGCTCAGGTATAACTAGATTGTCTTTGCTTCGTCTTTTGCAACTTCGCTGGATCATGTTTGGTGTAGCTGATGCTATGTAATAATATTCCAATTGTCCATCCCGCTGCATGCTGCTAGCTGTACTCTAAAATACCATACCTATAGCACTTCCCCCCAGCCATATGTTTTCTTCTGCTCTCCCAAACGCCGTATACCAAGCAGAGCAAACCCGCCGCCTTCCCCGTTCCCAAACCGAGTCCATTGACAATGCCTTACATTACAGATGATTTCACAGAGGAGAGAGTACAGAACGTAGAAACAATAAGGGGGAATTGTCTCTACATCAAGTCGCCCGCCACCCCGGCTAGGAGTGCGTGGACAACCAAGCTGACAGTCCACAAGCCAACTCGCTTGAACCGCCGGACACGACTTTGCTGGTCTTCGACATCCCGGGCAAAGGCCGAGTAGACTTCAGCACTCGTGTCGTCCATGAGCCCGCAGTCCCATACGGTCCATGAACCGTCGAAATCTGTGGAACGCTTGACGATCCGGCAGTTGATGGGAATGTATGTCCTTTTGGCGTTAATGTACGCCACAATAGGTCGGACAAGTGCCTGATTCACGTAGCTCATGTGCTGATTATTAAATAATGGGACAGCGGCGCGGACGTCGTTCAAATGTATGCGCATGTCCATAACCAAGTACGACAGGTCCCCCTTTGGAAGCACGACGGTATGAGGTCCCGTTTCAGAGGGAGCATGTAGGTCCTGTCGTAAGGATCTGTCTCGCTGTTGTTCGGGTATGATGCCACTTCGTAATGGCTCGGGTCTTGTGTTATCGATGGTATCAGTTTCGTGCTCATGACTTTGAGCGCCGTTGTTGTCCAGGATTCGGAGATAGCGATTACTCGTCACAGCTTCCTCCATTTTGTCGTAGAAATCTGCTACGACCTTTCCGATGCCCTCTTCGGTCTCGGCAGGAAACATGACATCTGCTACAATGTCCACGTTTCCTTCGTATATCCAGCCAAAGGGACCATCAACTCCGCGGTTGAGATGGTCTATCTTGAGCCCATCGATTCGTAACCTTGAGAACTTCTTCCACGTCGACGGAGTGCCAAATTGGTCAGGTCGGCCATCCTCGGCCGAGGACACGCCGTGTATTTGGCGGGGATGGATGGTGAATAGTGAGCCGTCGAAGGAGCCCGACATGTGTGATGCCGATAAGAAGTCGTAAAAGAGCCATTGCTTCCGCAGCTGAGGAAGTTCGCAGGAAAATATCGAAACCGAAAACGGACGGAAATCGCCGGGTTGGTGGATAGTGATTAGGAGGTCTTCCAGCTTGAAGTAGTCCAACTCAAAGTCCCCAGGATTGTGTTCATGCCTATACGAGAGAGGGTCTTCTCCTTCGGCCGACCACTGGACCGAAGTCCTATCCATGACGCCTCGGACGCCTTTCACCTCAACATCTTTTAGGAGACCCTTTCCGTTCCACCACTTGAGAAAAGACAGCGTGACGTTGACTGTATCGACAGTCAAATCGAATTGAGTATAATTCCCGTCGTCTTCCTCGACCAATGCGACATCATGTTCCACCTGCCTGGCGGCAGCTGCTTCCGCAGCAGCGTTCGAGGAGCCCTTCTTCACTGTTGACCGAGATTGACCAGGTCTCCGGGACACAAATACGTTTCGGAAAGTAATCACGCCATCCTTCCACTTCGGAACAATGGCTGATTCGAACACAACAGTGAGTCCAGCAGATTGTGTGAGATAATCACCAATCCATTTGGCCAGAGTTTCTACGCGACGCGGTCAGTCTCTAAGGCACTTAAATACCATGCACTGCAACATACCTTGTGCTAAGACAGTGTTGATAAAGAGAATTATCAAGGAGAAGAACGTAGTCGTGCCGACCAAGACCCATACCAGGTGGCCAAATAGAAACCATGACACAAATGCTCCCCATTCGTCTGCGTTCCATGGCCGCATACTTCTAATGGAAAACCATTTGAAGCGCACTTTGAGACGTTCCCCAAACCCGCTCGCAGCAGCTAGCAACTCTTCCTTGGTTGGCCGATGCGGCATCTTTGGTAGGTGTAGGTACTTGGAGACGGAGTTTGCCAGCGATTCGTCAGATAAATGTGATTCTGGGACGTGATCGGGACTACGATGCTGTCCCTCCGTATCCCCCTTCCCCACCTTTTCTGGAGAAGCAGGCGTCGTGTTTTTGTCGCCATCCCCTTTCGCGTTTGAACTAGCAGCCCTCATTCCAGCAACCCGAGCTCCGGTCTGAGAGGTGTGCTGGAAGCTCGTAAACCAGATCTGTCGGGCAAGATGGCTTAGCTTTGCCCGTTGCGCCGCACTCCCACAAAACGTCGAGTCCGCAACGGTGGTGCATGTCGTCACTACTGAGCTTGTCGACGGCGTGCTAGGGCTCAGACCAAGTAGCAGCAGGCCACCTCCTGAGGTGCAGCTCTGGCGAACATTTTTATTCGGAATTCGTGACTGAGATGGTCGTGTATACCAGCGCGTCGACTGGCCTTGGAGGGGTCGCCATGATGCGTGCCCAAGACCCACGCTGGTCAGGGGGTTTTGGCGCCCGGGCAGCCTCCCAGCAAAAGAGTTCGCGGATTCCCGGATCGCGGCCCAGAATTGGCGACCCAGCTGTGACGTGGTGGCACTAGTAGACATTGTTGAAACGCATACTGAGATCGTTGAAGCCCGGAAACAGCAGGATCATGCCATGTTAATTGTGCGCCGTCGTCACTGGAGGTCGGGGGGAGGAAGAGGAGAGTGGAAGGTTGCGCAAAGATGTTGCAAGCAAGCAAGGCCTTCTTCCGTCATGACGCTAAGAAACGCGGCTACCAGCGATTGCAAGGAAGGTTGGTCAGTGTGGGGCATTAGGCATGGGTCGTCAGGCAGCCAATAGATAAGCGGCTGATAAGGATGCGGGTCCACGACTTTTTGAGGAATTTCAAACCCCCACCACCAAAATACTTGGAGAAGAGAGCGCGGGTCCATAACTTGGTGAGCAATACGACCGTCGCCAGCTTTCTCGATCACGGACCAGATCCTCCAGCGAACCCCAGATTCCGATAAGCGCTACTCGTTACAAGAAGAACACACGCCCTCCAGGAAAGCTACAGAAAAGATGCCTGCGCCGACCGCATTGTTGAAGCCCTCAGAGGCGCCCGAGATGGTTCCCCTCCCTGCCCCTGGGCCGGCCGACGACGAACTTATTCTCGACATGCAAGAGAGCGATTTTGCGGACCCCAGCACCGGGCTGCCACCAGCAGCAGAGGCGGAGGACACAGAAATGGCCGTGGACGAGGAGGGACGGCCAAGGTTTGCGCCGGGCAAGGACATTGTGCGCTCCCCCATTTTCTGACGATAGGGGTTATGGGCTGACATGAGGCTTCGTCTCAGGATACTGCTCGCCGTATGGAAACCAGAAAGATCCCGATCCCGCCAAACCGCATGTCCTCGCTCAAAACCAACTGGAGCAAGGCAAGTCCCCCCGTCCCAACCGTCGCCGACTTTGTTGGGGAAGTTCTTTGCTAACATATCGCAGATGTGAGGATGCCTTCGCGGTGAAATATACGATAAACTGGCGGGAGTCTAACAATATCTTAGTTACCCGCCTCTCGTGGACCACTGCAAACTCCAAGTTCGCATGAACATCAAGGAAAAAAGAGTCGAGCTGCGATCAAGCAAGTTCACCCAGAGCACCGAGGCTCTGCAGATGGGCGCAGATTTCGTGTCTGCTTTCGCGATGGGCTTCGACATCGATGATGCGATCGCTCTCCTCCGTCTCGACTCACTTTATATCCAATCCTTCGACATCAAGGACGTTCGCCAAACGCTTGGCCCCGACGCGCTCGGGCGTGCGATTGGTAGAATCGCAGGAAAGGACGGCGTAAGTTGCTTTGATCATCCATCTTCTGGGGCGCTATTGCTGACACTGCTCCTAGAAAACCAAATTCGCCATTGAGAACGGTATGGTTTCTTGCGCAAATTGGGTGGACGTAGCTGACTGACCCATGTAGCAACAAAAACCCGTATCGTCCTGGCCGGGTCCAGGATCCATATTCTCGGTGCTTTTGAGAACATCGGGATGGCTCGTGAGAGGTAAGTTCTCAGGGATCACAAGCTCAAGTGAGACCGAAGCCATGCTGACTTGTTTGCCCAGTATCGTATCTTTGGTACTCGGTGCCCAGCCGGGCAAGGTCTATAACAGTCTCAGAATTATTTCGTCAAGGCTGAAGGAGAGGTTTTGAGCTGGTGATTGATACAAGTTGGTGACAAAACGGCTATTGGACCTGGGGACGGGCGTTATGGAGTAATCTGCATATGGGCATTTTAGCATTTGGAATGAATTCACCACGACGGAGTTGGTCCATCGTCCCTACTAGCACACGCCTACGCAAGATCAATGATACGACACTGCAACGATCAAGCTTGGGAGACTGACAAGCTGAAGTGAAGTCTGGATAAACACATTGTGAATTCCTGACAATTTTGAAAAAAGGGGTATCATCATCGTCATCATCCCGTTACGCTCCAGCTTGCCTTCCTAAAGCCCCTTTGAAATCAACAACCCGCCCATAAATGACGCCTGTATCTCATCATCCCATGTCCTAGCGGCAAGCCGGCGTTCGCTAACTGGCAGGGGAGCCTACGCACCATGTGTAGCAGTGCCGTTCCACTGGTAGGTTGAGTCGCACCGTTCTGCCCCTGCAATCCTTGGTATCCGGTTACATCTCATCTTATGTGGACTTCAAATTGGTTTGTGTCCTCCCGATCGATGTCAGCATCCACTACCAGAGAACCCTCGTCCAACTTCTCCCCGTCAAAGTAAATTGAGATGACCTTGCTGTGCCCGATTTTTCGCTGTCCGCGAAACGTCTCCACCAGCTTCGCGACTGTTGTATCGTCATGTATCGAGCGCTTGACTGGCTCGAACTCTTTTGCCTTGAGGATTATCTTTATCCCCTTCTTCTCTGGCTCGGGTGTCGGTTCCTTCTCCGGCTCCGATCCAAATTCATCGTCGCCGGCTAAGCCCAGCTTTACCGCTCTCTCCCGTCCCTTCTCCTTGAGATAGCAGGCGTAGGTGTCTTCAGTCCAGACCTCGAAGTGCATGCCACCCCTGACATAACCCTCGCCATCAGTACCTGCCAGCTCACCTCTGGAATTAACCTGCACACCCAAGGAGCAGGGGGTGCTGTGGTTGTAAACCTTCTTCCCCTTCCAGGTGAGGAATAGCGAGGCGGCAACATCGTCGGGGACGTCAATATTATTGTACTTCTGTGTCTGGACCCACGTATCTAGCATCAACTTCATCCCCTGTCCGAGTCTCCGTTTCACCACCAATGGGACCGTGTCAGGGAGTTGTGATGTGATCATGAATTGGGCGATCACATCTTTATTCTGGGATTCTAGCTCCTTCGCTTTAAGAAGCCACGCGTTGAACGGGTCGGGAGGGTCAATCTCTTTCAGGTCCACGTCGGGTTCCTCCTCCATCTTGGGTTTGGTCGTTTCGGCAATCTCGAGTTCGTCATCAGTGATATTCACGGGCGAGCTGTTGTGCCTGAATCGGGTGCTTCGCGTTGGAGTGGGAGCTGTGACAGACTTCTGTGCGCTTGAGGGGGCGGAAAAGTCATCGTCACTATCATCGTCAAGAAGCGAGTCGATCGTGGAGGATCGAGGGGCGGGCTTCCTCGGGGTTAGGGTCTTGGCGGGAGGAATAATCTCTTTGCCCTTCCCTTTTACGTCGATGATGAGGCCGTCGTCGTCTGAGCTGTCGAGAAACACGGACGGTTTCTCCTTTTCCATAGCAGAATCGGCCACCACTGATCCAAAGCTCCTGAACTGCGGTTAGTATCTAGCCAAGCTAGCGTTTGTATTTCCCTTGCAAACGCACCTTTTCTTCCAGGACGCCCCATCCTCGCTATCCAGCGATATCTTCCTACGCTTTCGCTCGTGGTTTTGTGGGGACTTTGTCTTCTCTTTTTCTACGCGTCTCTCTACCTCTTCAAGAACGGTTGGGAAGACATCTTTGCCCCTTCGAAAGAACTCGATGTCGTCCTCAGCTTCCTTGGGGCGGTCGGAATCCGTTGGTGTATCACCCAGCGGCTTGCTGCGCGCCACCGTGCGCTTGAACGGGAGCGCCTTTTTCTTCTTTGGGGGGTCGGCAATGGTGGATGCCATCGTGGCTGCGTGCAGCACTTGGATCTGAAAAGGTAGCTGTGGTGAGGCAAAATGCCGTGCGGGAATGCTGAGGCTCTGTCGGAAACAGAAACAAAAGCGACAAGTTGAGTTAAGCGGGGATCGCCGAGCGAGGCTCGCTGGCCAAAACGCGCAAGTACGCAAAAACGGAAGTTACCAGAACATCGTGGCCAAGTCGGCCGGCTTTGAGCGAGTGTTTGTTGTCATTAGGTGACGACGCGAAGGTTGGAAGGCGCGTTGAGTGACTGCCGTGAACCAGCCGCAGAAACAAAAAAGCCCACTGTTGCGCCAAGCGGGTCCGATAGCTTGGGACGGCCGGGGTAGGTGCGGGGATGGTGGCGCCCTCGCCTCGCCAAAACCGCAAGGTGCCGAAGTAGAGACAGCCGAGGTACGGGTTGAGATGCGCGCAGCCAGGGGCGACAGAATGGATTAGATGCCGACATGAAGCGCCGACCCTGAAGCCGACTCGTTGCTCTTGGCATGTATCTCCTTTTGAACTACTGTTTAGAACGAATGGTCGCCTATAAGCCTCCGATGTCCACCTGCTCTGTGCTTTGCTTCCGTGGCTCTCTCATCCTTCGACAACGCCATTGCTGACTTTCACGTGCTCGTTGCTCAACAAACAACGGCTACCTACTTCAACTCCCAACATCATGACGGTGCCACGATCTGAGTATTTGAGTGCCGTATGGGCGGACGGGATTTTTGGTGTGTACTCCCTGAAGCGACCGAGACAAGTCCTCTCGCTTTCTCTCGAACTGGACTGATAGCGCCTCCCAAATGCAGCAAACCGCGTCCTGTTCATCACTGGCGGAGCGGGCTCGATCGGGAGCGGCCAAACCCGTGCTCTGGTTCGCCTCGGCGCAAATGCCTGCATCGTCGGCCGCAGTGTCGAGAAAACTGAGAAGGCCGCAAAGGAAATTGCGCTGGTGCGGCCCGGGGCTAAGGTTCTTGGGATAGGCGCCGTGGATGTGCGCAACGTGAGTAAACTTCTGCATACCGCAACTACCAGCTTCTGATTGGCGTGCCGATAGTTTGACAGCTTGAAAGCTGCAGCGGACCGATGCGTGAAAGAGCTTGGGAGCATCGACTACGTGATGTAAGCATCAAATGGAACAAGCACAGCGGTGCCATCCCTGACCACCCCCAGTTTCACTGACTCGGATACAGCGCGGGTGCCGCAGGGAACTTCATCGCGCCCATTTCCGCCCTGAGCCCCAATGCCTTCAAGACGGTGATGGATATTGACACGATCGGCACATTCAACACCATCAAGGCAACCGTCCCGTATCTGATTGAGTCGGCCTCCAGGAATCCGAACCCCAACCCGTCCGGGACGACTGGTGGCCGTCTCTTATCCACTTCGGCAACTTTCCACTACACGGGCATGCCCCTTCAAAGCCATGTGTCTGCAGCAAAGGCCGCCATTGACTCCCTGATGGGCAGCGTTGCCCTTGAATACGGACCATTCGGTGTAACGGCCAACTCACTCGCGCCCGGCGCTATCGCCGGAACAGAGGGGATGGAGCGCCTCGCCAGTAGCGAAATGTCCACCGAGCAGCAGACAAAGGGAATTCCGAGCGGCAGATGGGGTTCCGTTCGCGATATTGCCGACGCAACTGTGTATTTGTTCAGCGACGCAGGAAACTACGTCAACGGCACTACCCTTGTTGTCGACGGGGCTGGATGGCGCCGCCATGGCAGCGCGTCTCTCGGGGTCGACTCTAATATGACATACCCCGAGTTCCTCCTTACAGGAGAGATCAGTAAGAACCTGAAGGATGGTAGAAAGTCTAAGCCTAAACTTTGAGTTCTATGGCTTAGTTTCTGTTGAGTTATTTATTCTCTGTCGTATACTGTACAAGTTTATACTTTGGAACTGTGATTATTCATGCGGACAATCAATACCACCCTTCCTATTTTGCTAACGCAGAAGTAAACTACGCTCGGCAATGTCGACTAACAATAGCTTCATTACCGTCTCATGGCGCCGGCATTAGAGATAAGAGATTCAGCATCGGGTTTCGCTAGTCTAAGTAACTTGATATTGAGAGCCCAGGAATCATATGGGAGGTTCTGCCATTATACCTGGCTAGATTCTAACACTGCTCACCGCCTATTAATATCCTTCACATTCCCATCGCTATGCAGAGAAAGTGGACCAAAACCGCCTAGTTATTGTACAGCCAGAGATATGAGTGACAGAATCAGCATATCTGTCTGCGATCCCAGACCGCCATCCCAGCATAAAGCTCCGCAATGCTCAAAACACAATCACATAAAAAGAAATGAGAGAAGCAAGTCTCGTCGAGAAGACGTTACCTCAACCCAAATAGGGCAAGGATATCGTGGCGGTGAAAGTAACTGCGCAGCTGTTTGCCGTAGATGTCTGTTCAAGAAGAGCAGGTCAGCAACTGCAAACATGACCTCTTTAACCAGGCGTCAGAAACTTACACAAGGGGACACTGGTCAGACAAATAATCGCCTGTACTATGCCGAGCGCGTTAAATATCGGCGCCGCTTTGCTCCGAGTTGCCACGAGCCAGTCAAACGCCTTGAATGTCAGAGCGAAACTGAACATGTTCTTGAAGATAATGAGGCATGTAAAGCCCTCGACGGCCAGATCCCCTAAACATATATAGGTTAGTCTGCCGTGTAAGTGACGAGTTGAGAAGGGATACTCACGGTACGCATCCACAATATACAGGGAGCTTGCAACCGCGCCGACAACCATACCCGCAACCTCAAGAGCGAAGAAGAACAACGGCACGGCCCAGTGGTATTTCCGGAACAATAGGCCATCGATGGTGATGCCAAAGCCAATCAGACCGGTGCAGCCAAGAATCAACTGGGGGATCACAAGCACAATGCGGAACTCGGGCTCGTAGACGCCGCCATTCAACTTGGTCATGTACTGAGCACTCCAGTCCGCCAATGAGCCAGCAATAACAAAGCCAAGGATCGCACCGATGAAGGCCGCTGTGTAGGCATAGCCAGTCTCGACTTCGGACCACCACAGCGGAGTTGAGAGGAAGAACTGAGCCATGATCACTCCAATGAACACCGTCCAACCAATAAGCAAACCCTGGATAAGACAGGCCCATAGGAAGGCTGGCTGGATGAATAGGGGGAAAGGCCGCAACAGCAACTTCCAAAACGTTTCGTCTGACTTTCGACCATTGAAGAGCGCCAGTGATTGCACGAATGTGACCTTCGGTGATACTGAGTGATGCTTCTCCGTATCGTTTGTGCCATTGACCTGGCTTGGTCCTCCTGACCCCTGGACGATGGCTGGTGTGTTGCTATCGTTGGGAGAAGGATTGGTTTCGGCGTCTGTTTTCGCTGCGGGATTCGCAGTATCAAGGAGGTCCAAGTTTAATGACGCGTCACGGCGGTACGCCGTCTCCGGACAGAAAAATATGATAGCAGGTAGGGATAAGGCGCAGAAGATGGCGACAAAGTAAAAGGTCCATGGCCAATACAGTGACGGGTTGCTGGTGATCTTGCCGACCAGGATTGGTGTGAAAAAGGCACCACCAAATACAGCCAGGTTGGTGAAAGCCATGCGTACGCCTCGTTCCTTTCCAACAGTCAATAACCATCAACGGCAAAACAACAGCTACTTCTTCGACTTGTTGGACTCACATGAACAAAGTACAGGTCGCCCACCGCAGCGTTGATTAGAGATTCGAAAGGGGCGGTTGCGATGCCTTGAAAGATACGCGCCCACAGGAAGCTGTCGATGTTCTTCCCTGATCCGCCTCCCCATGCGCTGCTGATAACCAAGAGCACAACTCCACCAACGAAGAGATGTCGCTTGCCCCAGATACGTGCCGATGGCACGAAGAAGGTGGCGGCAACGCCAACGCCCAGGAGATACCAGCCCGTCAGCTCGGCCACGCGGGCAAACTCGACCCTGAAGTACATTGACAGAACAACGGTGTTGGCGGCGAGGATGGGACCGAGCGCGGTCGCGAAGATAGCTGTCATGGAGAGGGTGAAGGTGATAAGGTCCCTTTGCCACAGGGGCCAATTCAGCGGGTCATTTGGATCATCAGACGGCTGCGGCACCAGGATGATGGGGATGGGGCCCCTCGTGTCGCATTTGAGGCCCTCGACGCCGTCGGCGGCGTATTGCGGTCTCTCAGGATCGTCGAAATATCGCGTCGTGCCTGGAATGATATCAGTTCGACAATGCACCACATTTGCGCGCGGTCACGCTGCAGTTCGCGGGGCACCATACCAGGGACATGGTCCATGGACCTGTCCTCGAGAATGCCGAGGCCCATCTCGACCTAATGTGCTTCCAAGTCGACGACGGGGAGAGTTTGCGGGTTCACGGACGCAGCATCACGTCGTCTGCGGGCGGGATACGGAGACACGGCGGCGAGGGGGGACCGAGGTGGGCGACAAAGTCGACAAGATATCTCTCCCCCTTGGCGACCCTCCAGTTGAGGGACCGTCCGAGCTTCGGCAGGAAGTCGCACTGGACGCCAACCAACAGGGGTGCTGCATGGCCAGTGAGCACCAGACCCAAAGGCTTGGCAGTCGCTGCCGGCTCAGAAGCTGCAAGGCCTTCGCATGGCCGCATAGCCAGTCGCAGCCATTTGCTGGATGCGAGCCGCCACGCAATCTCGAACTGCCAAAATCCATCCAACCCAGAGATCCAACCCAGTGAAGATGTCGCCGTAACAATCTCAGCCGTTTCACACCCTCTGTTTCTACTCGCAGCACACACGCGGGATCGATCTCCCTCCAATTTCGACTTCTTGTGGTTTCTATTTTGAACGGCAGCAGCCCTCAACAATCATCGAACATTGAAATTGCGGGGAATTTCTTCTTGGGCGAGACCGATGGATTAACCTGGTAGCGACTGCCACCAAGGTTTATCAATCAATCCACTGTGACAACGCGCGACCGCGATACGACTGCACTCCACCGAGTCCACCATGCTCGCGTCTTAGACCGCCACGGAGCCCTGAATGCGGGGGTGGACAGCTACTTCTATGGAGCAAACGACTCCCAGGCGGTTGAAGCTGACTGCTAGAGACGTAGCTCTCTCACGCTACTGCGCAGGTCTTTGTCTAGGCCTCGACGGATCCTTCGCCTCACCGTTGTCCCATTTCCAGATGCTTTAGCAAATTGGAGTCCCCGAGGTTGTTGTTCCTTCGAGAAGTCGCGGCGTTTTCCGCCTTATAAGCAATTACTGCTGGGTATCGGGGAGTTTTTTTCTTATCGGCAAGCCGTGTTAAAGTAAGGTGAAGCCATCGTACCCTACTTATATCAAGCAACTACGGCAGGCAGGGCATGGATCCTCCCGGCTGGCTTCGCCGCAGCGGGGGGCGGGAAACTGGACGCAACGACGTCACGCCCCACAGATACGTATGTCACGATTGTCTACCGCCATGTATGAGTATGGGATGAAGGTCTGTGGCGTTTGTGGTCACCGCGGTGAAGTGGACTTGAACACAGGCCGCGCTCTTCTTGCGGCGAGGTCGCCACGGCAGGCCCGGAATCCCGGTCACCGCTGGAGAGCAGCACAATGTCCTGCGAGCACTCACAGGCTGCTGCAGACCATGTCTTACACTGGCCGGATCTCGCCAAGCCTTGGGATGATTGGCTCCCCCAGCTGGTAGGCACGCAGCAGCACCTTCCCCCCCTCCCTCGGGCTGCGAATTTGGCTCCCCATTGGTCTACCCCAATGGCTCGGGTTGCTGGGGAGGTGGGTGTCAGGGGCTGAAGCGCAGACCCGCGTCACTTGGTACACAGTAGGTATTTAGAGAATGAGAGCTGCCCGTTCGTGCCGGGGACAGCCGCCTCTCGCTTCTCGATCTCTTCTCCTTGATCCTCAAGCACGATTCCATCAGCGACATCTTTCAATCTCGCCATTCTAAAGCATCCTCAAAATGAAGTTCTCCGCAACTCTCCTGTCTCTGGCCCTCGCCACCGGTGTTGTCGCGCAAATCCCCTCCTGCGCGGTATGTCTCTCTATATTCCCCAATGCGGCGACTTGTAGCGCAAGACTGTCAACTAACTTCAATCGCCTCAATTCAGCAATCATGCGTGGATCCCTTCCTGCAGGGCAACATTGGCGGCTGCAGCAGTGATGCGAAGTGCATTTGCGGCAGCAAGGACTTCATCGACGGCATCTCCTGCTGTCTCTCGGAGAAGTGCGGGCCGTCCGACCAGTCTGTAGCCGTTAACTTCGCGTCTGCTGTAAGATATGACCCCTGCGACTCAGTTTCGCATGTAGGTAGCGCTTCTTTTCAAGGGACTGACAAGATTTTTTTGCCGAAATAGTTCTGCGGCGGCCTCGGCGTCACCACCCTTCCCACCGCTGTCGTCTGCTTGAGCACCGCAAGCGGAAGCGCCAAAACCACAGGCACCGCCGCGACAACCACCGCTGCTTCCACTACTAGTGCGACGAGCACCGGTACCGCTGGCGGCGCTGCGAACACCAGCAAGTCCGGCAACTATGGACCGAGGCAAACCGCCGCGCCTATTCTCGGCGCCATCGGCGGGCTTGTCGCTGCCGTTGCCCTGCTTTAGAGGCGTTAGCAGGTTGGGTTGAAGTCCCGCGGTGGCGGGATTGGATGGACGTTCGGCTACACATTGATTCAGGCGGGAGTCGGTTGCTTTTGTCTCGCGCAGGCCGAAGTTGAAAAGCTCAGGTTGTATTGTGTTACTAGCATGTGCTCCACGCGCTGACCGGTTGGTGATGTTCCCTGTTGTACCTATTATTCCCAAAAACGGACAACGCTGTGTTATATCTACTATCTAAATGCTGGCAAGAAGAATCGCGATCCCGTGGAACAAACCCCCGCTACTCTCCTCCACCTCCTTGATCAGTTGTTCACACTTGAGCCCAACGCGCGTGAGCCCTGACGGCGAGCTTGTCAGCTAACGTTGGTGTCAAAGTGCCTGACATCTGTGACATGCGCGCCAGTCGCCGTTGGTCAAGCTAGCTGCCTGCATGGACGCACATGGTTTGCCGTAACAGTAGCAAGTAGCCGTTGTACTAGTAAGAATATTATGTGGTGTTGCACTACTATCGGCTCTTCCAGGTTACAGCATCTTGGGGTTCGATATGCAACATTATCTCGTCAGTAACAAGGGGTATATTTCGCAAAACACCAACAACACCTTCAACGCCTGCATACCATTGCCACCTGCTACCTACCACCTGCCAACCCATCCAGCTCACGACCGGCCCTGAATCTTACGTATCACGACGCGCCCGCCGTTGAGTTCCCACCCGACGCCATGCTGATCCCGCAGCATCGGCCAGGAAGACATCGTTGCCGTCTCGAGAAAGTCGAGCGACACAGACAGATACGACCTGGCAAACGCCTTGAGTGTGTGCGCCTGCAGCTGCGGCTCCGCAAACTCCATCAGCTTCGCCCGGTGCCCGTCCACGCTCCGCCGCATCTTGCGCCAAAGCACCCAGTCGTCCCGCACCAGTGCGCGAAGCACCCCGTCCACCTTGGCGTCCCGCAGACGATGCCGATTTCGCAGCGCGTACGCCTCGGCCAGATTACCCCGCCTACATCCCGCGTCGAGGACAAGGTAGCTCACCACCTCCTGGAGCTCGATACTTGTGAGATTGTGTGCTGGGTGGATGACGCACAGCAGGTAGAGTAGCGCCGGGTGGTAGGTTTCGAACGAGGACACTAGGATGCCGAGGCGGATGGCGAAGAGGTACACCTGCGCGGCGAAGCCGTCTCTTCGTTTGGACGCCACGATCCCCTCGCGGAGCTTCCTGAGCGCGCTGAGAATTTGTGATAGGTCGGACTGCCTCTTCTCGGACGAGACGGGCCTGGACCCAGAAGACGAGGCCGTGCTCGGGGGTGAGGGGGTGGGGTTATCATCGGCGACGGCGAGGCGGGCAAATTGCTTCTGGAGCCCGTCTCGGTCACCGGCGTCGGTGCAGAAGGCGAGATATCGCTCGGCTATCTTGGCGTAGTAGGTCTCTTGTGTCTTTGTGGATAATAGTCTGCGGACAGGGAGACGGGCCTATGGTTAGCGGGGCTCTTGTTGAAAAACAAAACAAGAGACCTCAGGTGCCTGGGGGACAGGGGTTTGTGCGGAGGCTGGCGAACCTCTTCTCTCCCTTAGAGGGAAGGCCATATTCTGCTAGAGGATCGATCTCGACCGGCTTGAGCCGCGACAGGTGGCCCGAGGAGGGCACTCTTCCGGCTTTTCTCTGCATCGGGGGCGGGGTGGTTTGTTTGTGTTTGGGTGTCACTTTGAATCGGGTTTTCGGGGCGGGCCGGTGCTGGAACAGCGGGGGGATCAGTTTGCTCTCTCAGTGCGGGGTTTTAGCGCGGATCAACCAGGCCAGCTGCAGGCCGATCCCCCTTGCCCCTGGGCTGTCCTGGAGAAGACAACATTCACGTCTCCGCATGACATTCGGCGAAGTTGACTGCTGATATCTTGCAAAAGAGGGCGTTTATTTCCTGCATGTTGTTTGAAGGTGCTGGCATCTCAACTCCTCTCAATTGTTGGCAATCGCACCGGGGAACAGGACCACCAATCTTCACAGTCGAGAAGAACCCCCATTCCACATCGCGCGAGATAGGTAAGGGTTGCGAAGGTCGACCGTGATGCCTCGGCTTGATCCTGGCCTGGAGTTATGTTTCCGGGACCAGCCGTGAGATACTATTATTAAAATATGAATAGAACATGGCGTCCTCAACCTAAGACGAGTCCCATCTCAGCTTCATTTGTTCACAGTCTTAACAAACACAACCATGGCCGATAGGATAAAGCAGATCGCCGGGCAGCTCAACTACCCCAAGGGACTTCTCGCCGGGCAAGTCGCCATCATCACCGGCTCCGGCCAGGGGATTGGCGCCGAATGCGCGAGGTTGTTTGCGAATGAAGGTGCCCAGGTGGTCATTTCCGACATTGACGGCGCCAAGGCGACGGAGGTCGCAAACACAATCAACGCCAACGGGGGCAAGGCCCTTGCCGTACCCGGCGACCTTCTGAAGGACGATTACATCAAGGAGCTCGTTAAGAAGGCTGCAGCGTTTGGCGGCGGAAAGATCCACATTATTGTTAACAATGCCGGCTTTACTTACGACGGAATGATCCACAAGGTAGGTGATACCATCTCCTTCACCGTGTAGCGCATCACTGACCTGCCTCAGATGACCGACAAGCAGTGGGGCGTTATCGTTGCCCTGCATGGAACCGTCCCGTTCAAGATCGTCCGTGAGGCTGCGCCCTTCTTCCGCGTAAAGGACGGCGAGCTGCGCAACATTGTCAACATCTCGTCGACATCGGGCGTGCATGGAAATGCCGGCCAGAGCAACTACTCCTTTGCCAAGGCTGGCGTGGTGGGCTTGACAAAAGCCATTGCGAAGGAATGGGGTCCGTCTTTCGGCGTTCGGGCCAACACGATCGCCTTCGGGCATATCGAGACGAGGCTTACGGCAGCCAAGGAGGCTGGCGCGTTTGTCGAGGTTAACGGTGAGAAGATCGCTCTCGGTATCCCAGGGAAGCAGAAGGCAGCAGGTGGGCCGGTGCCGTTTCTCGATATCCCCCTGAGAAGACCGGGCTCGGCGACCGAGGGTGCAAGCGCCGTACTTGCGATTGCCTCGCCCCTTAGTTCCTACATCTCAGGGCAGACCATCATGGTAACTGGGGGGAGGAACATGTAAAAAAAAAATTACTATGGCGAGACGCCGCAAGATGTGTGATAGCTCGAAACGATCTATATTCTAGCCTCAGGGAACCATTCGGCCAAACACACAATGCTTGGACACGAAGCACAACGCCATGTCATCCCAGATCCCTCCATCTTGTAGTCGTACACCTGCCGCTAAATTAAGGCACTTTATTGCATTCTTCTGTCCCGCACTCTGCACTTCACGTCGTCCACCACAGCCCAATCACGCCCTTGGCGTACTCCACAATCTCCTCCCCTCCGAGCTTGCTGTCGCCGTAAACCCTGTCGACGAACGAGATGGGTACCTCCCCAATGCTGTAGCCCTTGGACTTGGCCGTGACAGCCAGCGCCATCTGCATGGTGAACCCCCGATGATCGGTGATCTCAAATAACTTCTCCAGCACATTCCGCTTGTACAGCCGGAAGCTGCCCGTCAGATCGCTGACCCCAGGCGCCAGCACCGTATCGGCAATGATATTCGCCCCCTTGCTCGTCAGCTTGCGCTTGAGGTCCCAGCCGTACACGCCGCCGTCCCCTGCGTAGCGCGTGCCCGTGACGATGTCGTAGTCCCCATCGAGCTGCTTCTTGATCATCTGCGGGATGAACTTGGGGTGGTGGCTGAAGTCGGCATCCATGATGATGATGTAGTTGCCCTTTGCAAACTTGAGCCCGTGTACGTATGCCGTGCCCAGTCCCAGCTTGCCCGTCCGCGCCTGGAGCTGCACGTGCGGCGCGTACGCCTTGATCAGCTGCTTCGCGACATCTTGCGTCCCGTCGGGGGAGCCGTCGTCGACGATGACGAGTTCCCAGTCGAGCTTTCTGCGAGAGGGGCTAATGTCAGTAATTGCAGGCGAGAGAAGGGGATGCGCTGCTGATCGGTAGGGGCGGCGCAGGGAGAGATGAAGGGGCGGGCGGCGGCGGGAACTTACTGTTCGGTAAAGGTGCGATTGAGCAGCCAGGTGATGATGGGGAGGTTCTGGCGCTCGTTGAAGGTCGGCAGGATCACCGAGTACAGGTCCTTCCCACTGGATTTCGATTTTAGCGCCATTGTGAGAATTGTCGACAGCGAGGTGACGATGCAGCACCGAAACGATGGTCGATGAACGCGGTCGAGGAGACACGCGCTTGGATCAATTAATTAACTGGGAGTGTCCTCTTCAATTGCTTGGCACGGATCACAAGCTAGGCTCTTATGGGCAAATTCGTAGCATCCCAAGCCTGCCAGCTGAAAAGTAAGGGCCACTCTGCTCCGTGCGATGAGGCATCAAATGGAATTTCGCACGGCCGCAACCCTCAGAAGAGCAAACTCTTCTTGAACTTAGCAACCAATATTTTCTTTCTATTTCAATGATTAGGCATAAATACTCAAGAGATTTCAGCAATACAGAAAAGTACTAAATAAAAGTTCCATAAGGAGTGGCACAACTACCGTCTAATTGGATCCAGCTATAAGTAGGAGCAGTGAGAGCACTTCCCGTGCACTGTGCAAGACGATTCTCCTTTTTAGATGATATGAATTGGGTTTATTAGTGGCCCAGATGCTCCATTCAACCTCTATATCTACCCCTTTCCAAGTCCCTCGAGATACTCATATACACAATTGGCATTTCTACACCTGTCTTGCTTGTTTCACGAATATTGTAAAAGAACTCCCCACATAATAAATTTTGTTCAAAAACGTATGCAACCATGGGTGACGTACAGGTGAATCCGCATCCGCGGATTCATCGTCACTAAATACACCAATTCAAGATCAGCACTGCTGTCGTGGGCCTACCCAATCAACCAACAACTGGGTATTGACAGGGTAAACGCTCTTCCTCCATTAGATACCCGAGATAACTAATCAACCAACCATCCAAATGCATGTGAGAGGCCACACCGTGTCGCTCTCTATACTGGGCTATCGTTGCCCGACTTTTCATCCTCAGCCGTTATCAGCGTTGCTATCCCCTGCTTGAACGGGGAGGAGGTGTTGGGGTTGCCCTGGGTGCTGCGGCCCTTGGACTCGGCCCGCCCTGAACTCTTCCAGCTTCGCAAACTCGAGAAACTCATCGTCTTGCCAAACTTGCGTGTCCCCTCCTGCTCTCCCTGGATCCACGCGCCCTTGTCGACCGGGTGGTCGTCCAGGATGTTGAAGTGGCGCTTGACAAACTTCCAGGCCTCAATGCCAACGACATAGAGAATGGTCATGCCCAGCACAACGCCCCACTCCCAGTCAATTGCCGAGTGCTTGAACACATCCGTGTTGAGTCTGGGGATGTAGACGGTGGGAAACACGCTGAGGGCGCCAATGGTAACAGCCCAGAACAAGAACTTGTTATCGTAGAGGTCCTTGAAGATGGGGAACCTGCTCGTGTCATCGGGGTTCAGGCGGAACATGCTGCGCCGGATGCTCTTGAACTCCCAGGCGCTCACCAAGATAAGCCACGTGAGCTCAGCGAAAACCGCAGCTCGAGCGCGGAACACGGCGCTGCACGCCTCCGAGTAATGTCGGTTGCAGTTCTCGCCCAGATTGCCCTCGTATTTTCCATATACGACGATGATGAAGGTCATGAGCGTGCAGGTGCCCATGAGAATGCCATACACCAGCATGTCTACCAGAATTTGGTTCGTGAACACGCCTCGCCTCTTGTCGTGGGGAGGCTTACGCATCACCTCGCGGGTCGCCTTTTCACGACCGAGGCCAAAGGCAGGGAAAGAGGATGTTACCATGTTGATCCACAGGATCTCGAGCGGCGAAATGGGGAAAACTGAGAAGCCGCTGTCGTCTTGGAATCCAAGGCCCGCAATGAGAAGGATGACCTCGCCAACGTTACTGCTGAGGAGGTGAAGTACAAACTTCTGGATGTTCTCGAACATGCGGCGGCCCTCACGAATAGCAGCGACGATACTGTTGAACTTGTCATCGGTGAGCACAATCTTGGATGCTGACTTGGCGACGTCGCTACCGGATCCCATGGCGATACCCACGTCTGCTCGGCTAAGCGACGGGGCATCGTTAACACCATCACCAGTCATAGCCATGAAAGCGTCGCGGCGACGGAGCGCTTCAATCATTCGGGTCTTTGTCTCGGGCGCGCAGCGAGCGATGACGACAGGAAGCAACGCCAACGCGTCAATCTCGTCGTCTGTCAGTTTGTCGAAATCGGTTGCTTTGAACACCATCGAGTTCACGACCTCGGCAGACAAGCTGCTTGTATTCTGCGGGATGATGCCGACCTCCTTTGCGATAGCCTTGGCTGTCTCGGGGTGATCGCCCGTCAACATGTGGACCCTGATTCCGGCGTTGGCGCACTCGTGGATAGCAGGCGTAGTCTCGCGACGCGGGGGATCGT
>Ga0247760_1000226_pt1 | contig 63872 bp, 46 predicted proteins | sample UWRJL171409R4_FD_179936 | JGI IMG/M metagenome (GOLD analysis project Ga0247760, IMG submission 179936) | Plant litter microbial communities from Arlington Agricultural Research Station in Wisconsin, United States - UWRJ-L171-409R-4 | ecosystem: Environmental > Terrestrial > Plant litter >... | reverse complement strand
CCGGACAAGATAAGACAGAGCGTATGGCAGGACGCCAAACCTTGAGGGGTGATCCAAAGACGGCTTGTTGAGCTAGCACTCCTAGACGAGAGTACACTGTCACTGTAGGTCGCTGTCACTATAATGCACAGAGGGAAGTCTGAACAGTAGGACACAAATGAACAATGTAATACTAGCGTGAGGAACCAGAGTCCCTCATGGTGGTTGTGGGCACAACCATAGCTATCTATACTAACTAACTAAGAGGTACCTTGTACCTTGATCACTGTGCTCACTTAACACGAGGAGTGATCAGAGTGATCAGAAACGCCTCTGATCACTGCGATCACCGTGCTCTTGGCGAGATCAGAGTGATCACTCAACGATTGGTCGTAGGGGCTTCGGGTCTTTGCACCCCTGGCCCAGTGCGCAGTACCGTGCGTACTGTCTTCTCGCACTGTTCCTTCTGCGGGGAATTCGTCGGGCCGCCCCGGCCCAAGTGACGGCCTGCAGGGTCGTCACATCCAGGAGACACCAGAAGGTAAGCCTAGTAAAGACAGATTGTAATAGCAGACACAGAGTCCAATTACTACAAGTATGGGGTGGTGCAAGATAACTGAATAAAAGCTAACGTAACTTTCAGGCAGTACATTATTAAACAGGCCGTAGATTCAAAGGTCCTAGACAGATAGATCCTAAGTAAACAGTGTTATAAACTTAAACAGTATATTATTAACATAAGGAACCAGAAAGGTCCCTCACCTATCGTAAGCATGATAATAGTATTTATACTACTTAAGAATCCAGGACCTAAGGCTCCTTTTCCCCAAGTCCCTTTAGACCTAGTGCTAGTCTCGCTCGGGTCTTTAACTAGACCCGAGGACCTTCTTCTTCAAGTCCTTTCTTATTAACTACTACGGGTTTTGCCTTTAGACTCAGTGCTTGTCCCACTTGCGTCTTTAACCAGACTCAGGGACCTTCTCCTTTAGGTCTCTTCTTATTAGCTACTGCGGGGCCTGGTGGGCCGTCGCATCCTGGGCCTAGTGATTAGCTGTGTACACTTGGTCTGTGCTTCGGTGGTCGTGACTTGGGTCGTCACACGTCCTTATTGTTTTTTAAAAGTGGTAGAGAGGTTAAAAGTTCCTCTAACTAAAGGCCTTCGTTTAATAATTAATACTTATCCCCCATAGCTAGTAATTAAGCTTTATCAACAGTCTCCCACCGCTTTAGAGCCTTTTTTTTTTCTTTGTTTAATTTTAAATCGTTAGCTTTTGCTAAGGCTTTATTATTAAGGAATATAAGCGCTGTAAAATTAGCTCTTCCTGTGTGAGGTAATTTTAAACTTTATTATAAACGAAGTTTAAAGCTGAGAAAGAGCGTTTTAAAAGCACATTATTAGCTAAAGTAAAGTAAATTTACTTGGTAAAGTGCGTTAGTTTTAAATCTGTTATATTATGTTAAAGTTAAAAATTGTAAGATTTTCCACGTTATTAGAAAAAAAAAAGCTGTTCCAAAATAAGCCCTATCCTAATTCCTGAACTGGTAAAACTGTAATTACACATCTGGCTAAAAGGCTGCCGTAATATAATGCTGTAAAAAGGCCTTTACGCGTGTAAAGGCTTTCTAAGGCCTAAGCAGCTAGGTGGAGGTCTAAAGTCTATTTACATTACGTTTTAACAAACGTTACAAATAAAATCAGCTAACTAACCTCTTAATTAAACCTTTTAATCTTTTATAATTATTATTAAGTAGTTTTAATCTTTTACCAGTTCTTAATAATATAACTTATGTGTAAACAATTTAATTTTAAACACTCCTAAACTTTGCTGATTAGCTTTAAAATCTCTGTAAAAACCTTTACGTAATGTTAGAAATCGAAATAAAAAAGCAGTAATAACATTTTATAAAAGCTTATAACTCTTAACAGCTGGTAAATTACATACCTAAATAATAAACGCTCTTTTATTTCTAAGTATAAAGTTAAAGCTTTTAATTACGTGTTTTAACGAGTAATAATTAAGGTTATTAAAGTAATTTTCTTATTATATAGGTATTATTAGTGTTTGCAAAGGTAAGCTAATTAAAACTTGAATTTCTTAAAAGAAAGTGATAATTTTAAACATACTGCTTATAACAGTCTTAAAGGGTTTAAGGTTAAGGATATTTTTAATCAGTAATTAAAAACCATAGGAATTATAAAGTGTATAAAAAATGTAAGCGAATTAATTGTTACGGCCTGCTCCTGATTCACCGAGGTAAGCTAGGTAAAGACAGATCGTAGTAGCAGACAGAGTCCAATTACTACCAGGTGAAGGGGGTACAAGATGACTAAATAAGGGCTAGCACAACTCTTAAGGCAGTACATTATCAAACAGGTCGCAGATCTAGAGGTCCTAGATAAATAAATCCCAAGTGCAAATAATACAGCTTAAGTAATATATTACTAGTGTAAGGAACTAAGAGGTCCCTTACTTTATCATAAGCACGATAATAATATCTATATATTACACAAGGCTTCTAATCGTTACACCTTAAGCCCAGGTAACTTATACCTTACTTAACGTACTTAACACTTTTATGTTAATTAAGAATCCTTAATTAACACTTTTAACATAAAACCTGTTAAACAGTCCGTACGTACGTACTATACACACTGTTATCCTTATTATCCTTCCTACGGGTTAACCTACAGGCCGTACCGACCTAAAGAGCAACTGTAAGGTTGTGATATAATTTCCCTCTTTAACCGTTCTTTTCCTATAAAAAACCTAATAAATTTCCTTTCTTCAAACCTTTTCGTCATACCTTTTAATAAGATAAAAAAAAAAACTTAATCCTCCCTCTTCTTACAAACGTCGTATTAATAACACCGCCTTTATTTGTACGTTTAGAATTATCATGCTTGTTAAGTACACGTACTTTAAATCGCTTAGCTTTAAGTGTAAAACTGTTAGTAAAAACAAGGCCTGTGGTTTTTACCTCTCTGTTAACAGTTGGGCTTACTCCTTATATAACGTGTATAACTATAATCGCGCTTTCCTTCACAGCATTCTAGAGGAAAAGAAACACCTAGACGTAACAGAGTATAACGTAGTAGTACAGCTAGAATCCGACTTTACTTGGCTCTGGAAATTAAAATCGTAGTAAAGGGAGTTGGTGGATCAAGCTAATAAAGTATTTAACTATAAGTTAGAAATAATATATAAGGAAGAACTTTAGTTACAGTTAATAAACCCAGTAACTGCTCTGCCTGAAGAATTCGACTAGGGGGCGTTTTTAGCTAGGCTATTACCCGGTATAGTAGTAGGTTTATAAGTTATTTAGTTAACCAGTAAGTTTAATAAATGAAATGGTCTGTTAATATAGTAGCTAATATATTTGTTTTTTAAACGAGAGGTTGTGGGTTTAACTCCTACATAGGCTGCTAACATTATTATCCTACTAGTTTAAGTTAGGAGGATAATAATGCCCTTCTTTTACACAGCTGATAGTATTATTACAGGGTTCTTAATCATCATACCTTAAACTACATAGGTCTTTTTTCTAGTAGTTTTAATTAATCTGGATTTTTATAGTAAAATTCTTTAATCAAGGCAGGGTAGTTTAAGTAATTAACAGGCTCTTATAAATCTGACTCGGGGTTGTAATTAAATTATTTAATTAAATAATAAACTTTCTTCTTCTTAAGTTAGGAATCTAAGATCTCTTTAACATCATATTCTTCTTTATCAGCCTTAACCTTGATTTCCCTTTTAAGGAGAACGCTTTTTAACATTAGTTTAAAGAATAAGACGTGAAAAAACCTTAATTTATACCTTTATTATAAAAAGTAAGTCTAATTTATAGTTAAAGGAGGCAACTTTCCTTATAATCTAAAATAATCCAAATTTTTTAAAATCAAGCTTTTTATTTAAATAAGTTAAGTGTAAATTTCATATAAAAAGGTAAATGTGTTCTCCCTTTTAAAGATCTAATCTCTCAGATATTTTTATATTGTAATAATATTTTATCTATTAACGTGTTACTTTTATTACGACCTGCACCCGACACAGGCCTCGAGAAGACTGGCGCGGGCTAAGACAGAACGTATGGCAGGACGCTAACAGGTAAGGGGTGTTCCGAAGACGGCTTGTTGAGCTAGCACTCCTAGACGGGGGGTTCAATGTCAATGTAGGTCGCTGTCACTATAATGCACAGAGGTGAGTCTGAACAGTAGGACACAAATGAACAATTGAATACTAGCGTGAGGAACCAGAGTCCCTCACGGTGGTTGTGGGCACAACCATGGCTATTTATACTAACTAACAATAAGGTACTTTGTACCTTGCTTAGCGGTTTGTTGCTCAGTAGGGGACTGAGCACTCTGCCGCTGAGCACCTCCTGCTCAGAGGTCTTGCAGGCGCTCAGTAGGTGAGCACTCCTGCCAAGACTGAGCAACTGCTGGTTGGTTGTAGGGGCTTCGGGTCTTTGCACCCCTGGCCCAGTACGTCAGGACAGTGTACCCCGCCCTTCTGCACTGTTCCTCCTGCGGGGAATTCGTCGGGCCGCCCCGGCCCAAGTGACGGCCTGCAGGGTCGTCACAACTTTAATTTCAGCCTAAAGATATTTATAAAGTTCTTAAAACAAGTCAGCTTAAACAGAAGTTTAAGGAGTTTTTATCAGTAATCCGCGCCGAAGCTTGGGTTTTTTACTAAATAAAGTAAAAAATAGAAAAACACCTGTTGATTTTTATTAGGTTTTCACAACCCTAACCCGGCCAGTGTGGCTGGAACAGTGTGGCTAGATCCACACAGCCGCTCTGCAGCTGGCTCTGTGGATCTGCGCACCCACGAAGCCACTAGCTTCGTGGATCTGCACAGCCAAGAACGCCAGACTCCACTGCCAACCTCGTATTCAGTCAGCCAACCTCGCTTCACAGAAGCGAGTGTGGTCAATGCACTTTGTGCACTGGCCACCCTCACGGCTATAATACTACGGCTTCCGCTCTCGAAGATAGAAATAATTAATCACCTTTAACACACACTGCTTTCCAATGCCTTGACCCCTTTTGCATTTTAACAAAATTAAATATAACTGATAAACTAATTCACCGACTTGAATAATATAACTATATTTATTAGTAATCTTCTTAATTATATAGCTAAACACTAACTCTGGTTCTTTTTTTAAAGATTTAAGTAAATTATGTATATTAAGATCCTTATTAGCTAAGGCTGTGGCTTTTTCTAATTTATATATTATAATGTAGCTGAGATAATAATAAGTCAAATATAAGGTTATCTTATTAGTAATTCTCACGTCTGCCTCTTATATGCAAAATTGAAAAATGACTTTTAAACTCTATACTACCTAATGCCTTAACCTTCTCACATTAGATTGTACTCGTATAACGACTTATAGTAAGTGGTGAAAGGTGGAGAAACCTTAAGCAGTGATTATCTTCCCTTATTAGTGGTTTCTAACCATTATTCTTGTTCTTAAGTTCTTTTAACATAAAATTCTATAAGGTTTTACCTATTTACAATTAGAAGAACTGTGATAAAGTAGTTAGTGAATGGAAATAAGTATAAGTTTAGAATAACTTAAGTAATAAGAGGAAGATAAGAAACGGTAAATAGTGTTTTTTTATTATTCTGTCCTTATAGTGTGTTATTATAAGTACAGAAGATTACTTCTCCATTAAACTAGTGCGATAGCATAATATAAAGAGAACTACACTTATAGAACGTTATTATCAGCCTGAAAGGCCGACTCCCAGACTACTAGTCCTCCAATCGGAAGGACATAAATGTAACTGACGTAGAAAAACAGATACATACCTAATATGGAACAAAACCTAGTATATAACGGTGCCTAACATGGAACGGAGCCTAGTATGGAATAATAAAGGAAACGCGACCGTGTATCAGGTCATCTTCCTTCGATCGAAGGGCCAGAATGTTACTGGGCTTTTCATAAGAGGTCTTTGTAGTGAAAATCGTCAGATTGATCGTTGATTGAAAGAAGCACGGTTTAAAGAACCCCGCGGCGCAGCCCCTTTTTAACAGTGGCACGCGCTAGAGAACGCATCGCTATGTATATAAACGGCTACAGTAATATTACATACAGAGCTTAAAAAGAACGACAGGGTCGGCCTGAATAAACGCCCCGAGTTATTATCAAGATGAGAATTTTACTTGCTAACGTCACTAAATTCCTTAACATCTATTTATCAGGAACTGAAACTTTAACAAAGTATCTTATATATCCTTAATAGTAGATAATGACTTATTAACTAGGTAAGAGCACAGACAGGTAACGTAACTGTAGTCGTTAACGACTCTATCTGTACTGTATCTTTCTCTAACATAGCATAATAATAGTATAGGTTTGAAATTGATTTAATTAGATTCTTTTAGTTTATTTTAGGACTTTTAGTAAGGCGTAGGTTGCTTAGCTTTGACGATAGGGCTTCTAGCCCGAGTTACACGTACACCTAGGACGTGTGTACGTCGTGATTGGAATTGTTGCCTAGGAGCTATCCTTACAGATTACGCGTCATCTGCTTTCCATCGATAGGGAAAGTTTAGCCGGGGGGACTGAAAAGGGGCCTCTGAGGCTGTGCGGCGGTGGTGTATGGGATTACCCCAGCTCAGGGAAGAATCAGGGAGAGCTCAGGACAAATCAGCCACAGCTCACCCCAGCTCACCCCAGCTCAGGATTACGAACGAAAAAGGAAATTTCGTGTGCCCAGATTCGTCGCAGGAAACCAAGCTGTTTCATCATAGTCCACTGCCACTGCTATCCTGCTAGGGTCAAGGCTCTGGTTCGAACCTAACGCGTGGGCCCATGAACGCCCGTTTTTGTAAATCTGGGGCGTAAAACATAGGGTGCAAATCGGGATATAGCAGCCCTGTCCGTCTCGCTGAGGAGAAGGTATCGGTGTTTCTGCTTCTGCTCTCAGTGGGGCAAGCCATAGTATCTCCACGGTGATTTGAAACGCGCTTATGACGAAGATCGCGACGATCCAGACTTTTGCCATACGGTGGCCAGCAGCGTGCGTTGCGCTGAACGCATACGCGGAAGCCCTGAGATGGTCCTGAGGGTGGATGTTCCTTTTATTCACAAAATTCAAGCGAGCAAGACTGGCCCTCTGCAACCCGCCTCCTTGCTCTGCCTAGTGACACCCCCCTCATGACTAGTACCTAGGTAGAAAACGCTGCCTTGTCACAGCAACTACCTACATACCTCAAAACCAAATACTAGTACACAGGGTCTGAAATTAAACCTCCTGCTAAGTCAATCACGGTTGCCTTATGGTATCGTCGTCGGGGCTTCCCACCTTCTTTGGCCTGGAACGTTTTAAGTCTAGGTAAGGTAGGTAGGTAGATTTACTTTGGTAATATCCCTGCACCTCTGGAGTCCAAAAATGGCTTCCTCGACCAGATCAAACATTGCACCGGCGAAATGGGGATGCTCTGGCAGCGACGAATCTGGGCACACTAAAGTTCCATTTTTGCACCAGACACTTTTATGTTGCAAACCTGCACTCAATTAGGTTAGAAAACAACATTAAAGGCAGTAGAATACGCCGGCTCACCGACTTCAATTACGCTTCTTTCCAATCTATTGGAATTCAGCAGCTCACAGCCAAAACAGCTAGCGGCCTCTAGCATGGGAGTCGTTCAGCCAGCCATGCAGCCATGCATTCCTTCCATGCAAGGGACATCCGAGGGTCCTGCCCCAGCACATCTCACGACAGGGAGAAATGTTTTCCACGAAAGCACAGACCTTCTCCATGCGGATTTTATGGCGGTTACAACTGACACTAGTGAATCCATGCACGACGCTCTGCACGTGTACGCTTCAGATTTACGCTGCCCTAGACCAGAGTGGAGCCCTCCCGACCCAGCGCCCAGTGCCGCCAGGGCAGTCACAACTCGAAGTTAGCTCCCTTTAATGAGCCTTCCCCAGACCAGCTCTCGCTCAGATTCACCTCACCGCCACCTACCTGCGCATCCCCGGGCGCTCTTTAGCCCGATCCCAGCGATCCGTCACACCCGGGCGCAGCGTCGCGCTGCTACAAGTCAGCAGCAAACATGAACGGTCCAGGCGGCGATGAATTCAACGATGGTGGCATTTACGAAGAGATAGAGAAATACAAGTTGGAGTTGGAGCTGGAAGGAGATTCGGGTGCCCAAAACGACCTAGCTGGCCGAGACGACGGGGATGATGACTGGGGCCTGCCTGCCAACTACGCATCCCTCAATCTGGAAGCCGAGCCCGACCAACGGCCTGTCTGGGATCTGGTCAAGCGATTCTGGAAGCCCAAGGAGTGTCAAAAGTCAAAGCGACAACTTGCTGCCGAGAAGAAGAGCAAGACGCTGCAAGCGCAGCGGGAGGGCCGGGCAGCCGCTGGCAAAAAGCCGGAGACTGACGAGGAAGGAGAGCTGGATACTGACGAGGACGGCGATGAGGAAGAGCCTAGCACCAGCGATGTCGAGGGGAAGTTCCAGTACTGCTGGCGACTCTCGGCCCCGGAGCCGTACGAGCGCGCCGGTGCCGTTGGCAAGCGCTGGATTCCCGTGCGCTTCGACGAGAATGCGGACTCACTCAAGAAACTCAACCAAGGTAAACTGCACTGGATAGTTGCGGCCCGATGGTGGGTGCAATGCAAGACGGTGCGGGAACGTGTCGTCGGGAAGATCGCCATCTACGACAAAGACTTTGTCAACACTGGCAAGACCTTCGCGCACCTGAAGATGTGTGACACGTAGTGGAATCGAAGGCTTCAACGATGGAGTGAATTACTCTATCCTGTTCTTTGGATTGAGCCGTGGAAGGCCTCTATATAATTCCTTGCAGTGGGCCTTCTGAATCGCTGGCTGGAGTGGTGATATCACCACTCTTCTGGTAGCTGGCGCTAGCAATTGTGGTGAGATCACCACAATTGGAGGCTATCGCGAGGCCTGGATTCTGTGACAAGATGATTCCAACACCCAAACAACTCGCAAAACTTACAAACCCTGGAAACCTTGAAATTGAGGAACTCGAAGAGCTCAAAGATCGCGGAGGCGAACAATTCGCAGAACCCAAAGTGAAGAAGTTGCGTCTCCGGTGGGCCGACCTCCGCGCCCTCATCATGGGAAAGTGGGCAAACGATGAGACGCTTCGGACCGAGGCCCAGGAGGCCGCAACCGACTCAGAGACCCTTAGTAAGGCTTACGAGAAGTTGGCGCCTGGTGATTACCCATGGCCATTCCAGTATGAGGACGGAAGTTTTGTCAACAGCAAGGGCTCCTTCAAGGCCTGCCCAACCACTGACAAATCGGACCTCGACGAGGATACCGATCGAATCTACGTCAAATTGCGCAGCAAAAATCTACTATACTTGACAACTGGCGGTGGTCTTACCGATCCAGGCTGGGGAGTTATCTTCATTCTCAAGACAAAGCTAGACCAGCTGGCTTGGCTCCGACATGAAGATGACCCTGCCCGGGAAACGCTCGACGCCGAAGATGAGGCGGCACAGTGGAAGTCAGATGAACGTTTCCAGAGTCCTGATGTGAGGCATTCCATCCCCTTGCAATGACCTGGATGGTGAAAAAGAGCGCTAATGTTGGCAGAACGAGGACAATGCCAATGCGAAGGAAGGCGAGGGGAAAAAGGGCCAACTTATAGCGGAGCACCGTGACCCGGAGCCCGATGCGGGGCCGAAAGAGATGTTGTATAAGGGGGCAGACGTGTCCTTCTGGGTGCAGAATGCCGATGGTTTTGCCTTCAGGTTCACCACCAAGGTGCAGCGAGCCAGTGTATGGGCCGAAATACGCAAGCAGGCCATTGGCTCCATTGATTCGGACCGAGGATGGTGCCGGTATATCGACCCGGCTATCGACCTACACATCGTGCCAGTCAGCCCCGATGTTACTTCCGAGATGATAGATCACATCTACGAGGCCATGAGCCGTCTCGACATGCCCAGCGACAGGATCGACATTTTCCACAAGCCTGACAAAAAGAACAACGCCACGAAGCACGTAAAGCTTCATTCACCCGATATAGCCAAGCCCGAGTGCGCAACGACAAAGATCCACCTGCTCACCATAGTGGACATTTCCAATTTTCCTACGCGCCTGGTGAAGGCAAGTAGTACCGACCGCCGCCTCAGAGCCCCGCTGAGTTTTGTCCCATGCTAACAACAGCGTCTCTTGCTTCGTAAGCAAACAGATTGCCATATCGCCTTTTGGTCACTACGAAACATGGATCACGCAGAACGGCTGGGCCATTTATGTTGCCGCCCGCCCAGATCGTCAGATGCCAGTACATCCTAAGGACGAAAAACGAATCAAACGGGCCAAGACATCATTGGAGAACAAGGGTGAGACAACCAAGGCTGGCAGCAAGATCTCACTATTAGTCGAGGAGGGCAAGAAAGCTGTCAAGTCTAAAAAAGCGACTAACGGGAAACCCGGGAAGAAAAATGGAAATAGCATGGTTGAAATCGACGAAGAAACGAAAGACACAACACTCCTTAGCATCAACGTCTCAGCAGCCAAACTGCACAATGCAGCTGGGACACGGAAAATGGCAACCACCCAGGCTGCAGTCATGGGCTGCAGCGCCACTAAGGTATGTAAGCGGTCACGCTGTATCTTCTTTCCTCATTCACAGTTTGTCCTTTTCTTTCTCCCCACTTCCTACATTTCCCCTCCTTTGGTGCTGAGTTTTGCTGACAAAGGATGCCATGTCTCGCCGGATATAAGATTGCTCAATGCTTTAAGTGGGTGGATTACAAGAAGAAGACGAGGCCGCCAACGGCCGATGCCCGATGGCCCGGGACGGCACACATGCCAGCCGAATGGCTCCATCGCTGCGCCTATTCATGGGGTGGTCTCCAGGGCGAGAACCCAGATACTTCACAGGTGCCGGAGAACCTCATCTTTGGCACGGGGGAGTGCAATTCGGTCATGGCACGCTATGAGAAGGCCTGGCAGGAACTCATACGCCGTGAAGGTGGCCGGCTTGCGGCGGAGAAGAAAAGAATGGCCAGCGACGAGATCGCCTCCTTGGGCCCCGGGAACCTGGGGGGCGGCCTCCTTCACGCGAACATCAATCGCGGGAAGATCCGGCCCAAGTTTGGTATGTGCACAAAGGATGACGGCAGCGATGAGGCAGAGGTTGAGCCGATGGCCGAGGAAGACCAGAAAAAGGACTTGCCACCGTGGCTGTGCTACGGGTTGAACTACGAGCTCTACCTGAACCACACAGCTGAGCCATTGGGCAAGTCAGAGTTCAAAACAGTCTTCTATCCCTGGCAGCGCGGTTTCTTTACCAAGTTCGAACAGACACTGGACGAGATTGTGCTGGAGCGCACGTATTCGTCCTATAGACCTTCCACGGAACCGAAGCCGTCGCTGAGACTTGATAGTCTGTTGGACAAACGCCCGAGCGGCAACCCAACAGACCCTGATGAGAACGAGGCCGCCATCAAGAAGGGAGATCAAGGAGAAATTGAAGAGGAATCGAAAGGCAACCCAAATAAGAAGCTGCACCGCGACAGCCAGAGCCAGGATGGGGCTGTGGACACACAGAAATGTATGGCAACTTTGGGGGTTTGCAATCCCACAACTCGATCCAGGAGGAAAGCCACAACCCCTTTTCACAAGTCCTCGGCGTGGAAAGCCCGGCCATCCACTTCGACTCTCTCATGACGATACCGCGGCCAAATCTCGACCGCAGGAACTCTCCGACTGCTAGAATGCCGAAGATGGCGAGAATGGGTAGTCTCAACACCACGACCAAGGACGGATCACTCTTAGCATCGAGAAGACTCGCGAACGAGACTGCCGAGGCCAGGCAAGAGAGAGACGTTGCAGTGGACAACCAGGTCGCACATGTCACCACAGAGCATCCGTTTTTGTTGCGAACTATCTGGAATGAGGTCCATACACCCGGGCTAACCCTGATAGATGGTTTGAAGCTCACTAGCGCCGAGATTGTCATGGGCTCTGGAAGTTCTGGTACAGAAGGAACCGGGTCCCATATCTATTTCGAGCCTATGGCAAGTCCTGCGGGAAGCCAGCTGGAAGACACCTCAGGCCCGAGTGATGGTGCCGTGGGGCGTCTCGAAGATGGTGCTTCTGAAGAACAACTGACTGAGCTTACTTTCGGCAACATGAAGATCGTTGACATGCAGGCTGCCGTCGAAGCAGCCCTCCCGGAACCGGTGTATTCTTATATGCGACCATCCGAAATAAACGATGCCGAAGCAGCCCCGTATTTGGCACGAGAGACCCGTGTACATAAACGGGTGGCCCTTCGCGAACCCAAGCCGGTAGAGGAAACACAACAGCAGCGACGCAGGCTACAGGGACCGCTAATAGCGAACAACGGCAAGCCGGTTGGTTAGCCACCTGTGCCTCCAAAGTTCGTCGTGCAGGGCGCGTTCAAGCTGTTCGGACTGCACCAGTCTATCCTTTCGACCCTGAAAACCGCCCTCTCGGCTACTCGGTCTAGCTCCAGCCTCGCCCAGACCTACCAGATTTCCATACCATCCGTCCTCTCCCTCGATTCCCTCCTGCCCCCGCTAGCCAACTCACAGCTCGATGCCATCGCTCTCAACAACACCACCTTCACCTATGCGAGCCACGGTCGCCATGCCGGCCTCTCCCTCTACACGACCGTCACCCTCTCGGGCTTCCTCCAGCCCGTCAACGCGCTTCTGCGCGACGTGCTAGGCCAGCAGCGCCCGCGCATCGACGTCAGCGGCCGGCTCAGCACCGTGCCGCTGCCCGAGTGTCTCGTGCGCGTGCCTCAGCCACTTGGGTTTACCCTGACAGGGGAGCCGCCCGATGTGAGTGTCAAGCTGTTTGGCATGCTGACGGTGACGCACATTGGTATTGAGGTGAGCGGGACGCGGAAGAGCTCAGCGGGAGACTACGATGTAGGATATGGATTCTTCGGAACGGGCAGAATTAGCGCGACGACGGCAGTAGGATGGCGGATCAAAAAACTGGGACAAATGTGGTCCATCTCGATCTGCACCGAGTCAACGAGCTGGAAGAACATGGCGGGCATTGATGGGGTTGACGTAAGTTGCTCGTTTTGTCTCGACTTGCGCGCCCCAAAGACACCCCCACGATGGGAGTTATAAGGATTTCTTGCTGACGATGGATTGACGTATTTATGCTTAGCTGGAGAATGTCTTTTTGGAAGCATCGTGGATGGGCACCAAGATAGCCACGGCCCAGCTCGGGCTCAGCGCGACCTTTTCCATCAAGGACCAGGCGACGTTGATGCTCCAAGGCCAGTTTACAAAAGGTCAGTCTCTGGTACCGGCGGTTTCATTAAATCCTAGTTTCTATCCATTCATTTTTGTTTGTATTATTTCACTCTGCGACTCTTTAGCTTGCGAGATATTCCAACCTCCGCTGACTAAGGAACGTAAGTAGACGACTTCGAGGTGGCCGGATACCTGGCCGAATGCAGCCTCACAACACTCAAGCAGCTGTATAATCAGATATTCAACGCCGACATCGATGTCAACACCGAACATGAGATTGTAATATCCTCCATGGTGCTGATTGTTTCCAAGAGCTCCGGCGTCACGCTCTACGGCTCTGTCTCGGTCGACAAACACGAGGCTGCGAAAGCCTTCATACACATAGGCGCCGGCGCCATCGAGTTTGAAGGCAGTCTCACCGGAAACCTCTCAGTTGGCCATGTTACGATCGAGGAACCCAGTCTGGCCATCGCCGTCCACACATCTGGGCACGCGGCAGGCAGCGGTTTCAAAGTCAAATTCGCTGGAAGGGTGTCAATCTCGGACAGGCACAAGGCTGAGGTGTTTATATACCTCGAGAAGAACAAGAGCAAGCCCCTCGATTACACGGTGTACGGCGCGTGCGAGGGTGAGATGTGCTTACACGACCTGCTCAGCGTGCTGGGCGAGACGGACCTGCTCCGCGACGTCAAGATGCGGCGTATTGCCGTCTGCGTGAGCAGCTTGGACAGCCCAGCAACACAGATTTCAGGCAGACCGACGAGTTATGTCATTGGAAGGGGGCTGGCCGTGTATGCCGAGGTGAGCGTGCCGGTTGTTGGTAAGGTGCTGGGCGTGGACGGGAACAAGTCATTTGTGGTCTGCGCCTCGTATCGGCCGCCTGATTCGGGTGGTGGCGGATCCAAGGTCGACATCAGCATACGTATCCCAGACCAGAACGTGGTGAATATCCACCAATAGGCCTGTGAAAGAGAGAATGCTGACCAGGAGGCACAGTTCAAGATTGGACGCTTCTCAGCGGGCAGTATCGCTCTCGCCGTTAAAGTCCTCGATGGCCTGCCATCCATCAAGATCGGGGGTGATCTGACACTCCCGGTCGAAGACAACAATACGCTCATAATGGGTCTCGGTCTGTCAGCTGGCGTCTATGAAGCAAAGGGGGAAGGGTAAGTTTTCTTTTCATCTTCTCCACAAACGACTCCAAGGAAGCTAGGTCCCTGTTGTTGCTCAGACGACTAACATCCATGGTTCACGCCGTACAGCGAGCTCAAAACAGACTGGGTGAACCCTCTGAAGTTAAGCAAGGCTGTAACTATCAAGGGACTCAAGGCTAGTATCGGCATCCTGTACGCCAGCGCGCCATCCAGCGTCACGCTCGGCGGTGGTGTTGTCGTTGGGTCCATCAGCGGCAGCGTGCTGATTCATACGGGAGTTGACCCGCGCCAGCAGCTGCTTCAAGTCAAGCTGCGCAACCTCGATGCCGTAGCCCTTCTCAATGCCATTGGTGGCTTGATGGGCGTCCAGCTGGCCAAAATCGGCGGCAGTGACGCCTTCTTCGTCCGCAAGCTCAACGTGTACCTGTCGACGGGCGTGGAAATCATGGGCGCCTTTTACCCAAAAGGTATTCTACTGGACGCCGACATGACCATCTTTGGTAAGCGTGCTACTCTCTATGCCGAGATACAGCCAGGGCTGGTAGTCATGAAGGGGAGCGTTGAAAAGTTCAAGCTCGGCCCGCTCGAGGTGTGCGCAGCGTCCAGCCCGGACAAGGATCCGTCAATGGATATTGAGCTGTCGTCATTCACACAACGCATCAAGATTGACGGCAAGGTGATATTCGGCCAAGATAACTGGGTGATGATCCTTGTGGACATTGATACGGGCAAGGGTACCTTTTACGCCCACTTTGAGCTTGTCGTCGGCGATGCGCTTATCATCCTGGCCGAGGTGAAACTCGAGGGCGGGCTGCCGCCGACCAAGCAGGACCGAGTGGACGAGATCGAGGACGCGAAGAGTGGTAAGGTGCCAAGTCTACCGCAGCTACAGCCGCAGCCGCCGTCGAACCCGAAGCCTCCCACCGACGGCGGCCTCCTCCAAGGCAAGACCTTTACCGTGCATGCCCGAGTAAAGCAAGACATTGTCGTCTACCTCGTGAAGCTCGCCAATGACCATCTTGGCGGCGAGCGCAACCCTGGGGAGCTTGCCAACATCGCACGCCTCTTCGACGCGGCCGAAGCCGCTTTGCGCGAGGCTGAGCGCCGCTATAAAACCGTCGAAACCGAGAGCACAGCTGCGGTCGTCAAGATAGCTGCAGGCCTCGACCAACGGGCGACCGACATCCGCAACCAGGTCGAAGTCAAACAGACGCATATGGACACCGAGATTGCAAATCTCGACAAGCAGGAGCGCAACCTCGTGATGCAGTCGGCGCAGGACGAGCGCGACCTCGCTGAGAGAGAAGCACGCGAGGCTGCAAAGGCTAAAGCCGAGGCCCGCCAGGTGCATACCAGCTTCGAGGCATGGAGTGGTCGCGTCCAAGCGCTGCGGGCGACGGACGCGGCAGAGCAGAGAGCTACTACGGCACGCGATGCGGCGGAGCTGGAGCTGGCGGACGCGCAGGCCGCCATGGTGCGGCACGAGCGGACACGGCCGAAGGACGACGGGACTGACCCCGCGTTCGAGCCGTGGCGGTGGGAGCACCAGGTGCTGAAGATGCAGGCCGACTCGCTCGAGGTCAGGGTCGCTGAGGCCGCAAGTAACGCCCACGCGGCGAAGGATGGTCTCGCGGCACTGGCCATAGGCACCGTCGAGGAGGCCGAGGCCAAGCTGGCGCAGCTTGCGAGTGATGCGACCGAGGTAGACGACGCAGCAGCGGACCGCCTCGCCGCGGTGGCTGACAACATCGATGCCGGCAAAGCGGCGGCCAGAAAGACGCGCGAGAACCTACAGAAGCGCCGCGTTGCGCTCCGGGCGCACGCCCAAAAAACCATTGAGGGCCTACGCGTGCAGGAGACGGCCTTTGAGCGTGAGCGTGCCGAACAGCTCGCGGCCGCGCGCGCCAAGAATGACCCCCTCAAGACCGGCGCTGGGGAGGCCTACGAGACGGCGGTCCAGACGCATCGCTCGGCCGACGTGAAGCTGCGTGCGTATCGTCACCTCAAGGACTGCATCTCAGGGGCGGACGCGGCGTTACTGACGCCGCTGCGGTTCGCCGTCAACGTGATGGGCAAGGGCCTGAACGAGCTGCTGAACGTCAAGAGCATCGTGCTCGACGGGTCATTGAGCGACACGAACGGAAGGGTAAAGGCCGCCGTCAGCTGCACCGTTGGGGGCTACGATTGGGACTGGTCCCTGGAGATTGACCTGGGCGACATTGTGAGCTTTTTCAACAGGTTGTGGGAGAAGATCAAGTCGGTCATCGCGAGCGTAGCGGACAAGCTCCTCGACGTGGCCAAGAAGGGCGTCCAGGCCGTCAAGGAGTTGTGCAAAGAGATCGGCACCGAGGTGCGCAAGATCGCCGACGACGCGCGCCGCACGGCCGACGAGTTCCTGAAGGACTTGGCGCGCGTCCAGGACCAGGTCGAGGGCTTCCTGGACGATATCGATAGGAAAGTCCTGCAGCCATTCATAAAAGCGGCCGAGACCATCGCGCGCGGCGCCGTCGACGTCATCAAGCGTGTTGACGAGGCGCTAGACCGCACCGCGGTGAATATTTCTCGAGATTTGGACTCCATCCACAACCAGGCCAAGGGCGTGGCTCGTGATATCGTCCGGGACGTTGACCGCAGCGTCAGCAACTTTGTCAGGAATCTCGGCAGCGCTTTTATTGCCCGTGGCCAGAGGCGAACGATGACTACCTGGATTGAGGTAGCGCGGCCGGTCCTCAGCGAGGAGGACATCAAGCGCTTGTGGGAGGGCATGCAGAGGGAGTCGGACGAGATCGAGGAATCGAGGCGCCAGAACTGGGAAACGAGACCGGCGGGAGAGGAACGGGACGATGTCGAGATGGAGCCCGCAATGCGGAAGGAGGGGACGCCGCCAGAGGGCGAGATGAAGCGGGTGGCCATCGACGTCGAGATTGAGGAGCTGCGGGATCGGTTGATGAAGGGTAAGAGCGAGATGGAAGAGATGCTGGCGCGTGGAGAGGAGCCTGAGAAGATCCAAAAGGTGGTGGAGTACTTGGAGCGGATCATGGTCGCTCTGGAGAGGAGGACAGATGAGCTGAGGGCTCTGGGCGATGATACCGAGGAGCCTGCGGAAGAGTAGGAGCTAAAAGGGGGAAGTGGGAGCACAGTGCCATTGTGTCAGATGTCATCCTTGTGCGACGGCCCCCGAGATTTTTGGAGGTTGTGGAGAGTTACCATACCGGGAGGAAGCTGGTCACGCTGGAGGAGGATATTGGAAAGTATCAGGGGCTGATCAAGGTTCGAGTTAGAGGTTGTTCGAGGCTGGAATTCCTCGCTCGTTTTGGATAGGGTACTAGTTGGATATAACTCCTCTACTGTAGGTACTTGATAAAGATTTGAGCATTGGCACATACATAAAGATCAGCATGGATAATTGCAGCTTGAACTGTGGGGATGAATCGACGGGGCGAGATCTCGAACCGCGCCCGAGTGAGCGGACAGGAAGAAGGGCTTGTGCAGTGTACACAGCACTCCAGCACACACAAGTGTTGAACAATCCCGCGACCGAAAATGCAATGAGGGCAATGCTCCCCAAACCAATGACTCGTCGGGAACGATAGATGTAGAATTTTAGGTATGAATACGGAAGTACCAAGACCTACAATACCTCAAGGCCTGCTTCTGCATTATTTCCCAGCCTATGGAATGATGCGGTCTTCTCAGCCTAAACGAGGCAGATGTCGGAGTTTGGGATCAGACGACTCTCATTGTGGCTCGGATTGGACGACCCGGTTGGTCCTTCACCGACGACCTTAATGTCCAGCACGGACCCGGTCTTCCAGGTTTAAATCAACACACAGGGAAAGGCCACACAGCAGTGTAAAGATACGGTTTCGCTATGTCCGAATCAGCCTCATCTTATGATGATGGAGAATGACTCGATATCTGAATGAATAATTGAGTACCTATCTCTATGCTATCTCGGGAATTTTTCATTATTGGTGCGGTCTGGGGGCACAGGGTTCGAATTCGCAAATTGAGTACAAGAAGCTAAAACTACAGATTCCAATGACTTTCAGCAATCATACTAACTAAGGTACCTAACTAATATCCTATGTACACCATTCAGACTGAGCCATCTCTGGGTATCTTCCAAAACAGCAGACCAATGAAAGAACACAGACAAATGTACAAATTTCTCGCGATACACTTCTATGCTGCTAAACACGATAAATCAGCCATACGGTTGATCACGGAAGTCTGCAGCACCTTCAAAACTCGCCTCCCGTAACTTCTCTAGGCTGTTACGCTCCAAACGAGCCCCGAAAAATTCTCATCTGTCCCCTCCCCGAGTGTTACCCCAGCGGTTGTAACAGTAACATGCTATGGTCTTCGCTTAGTCTAGCTGGGCGGCTCGATTCCAGGGTGGACCACCTCCCAAATTGCGCGATACTGTTCCGCTTTAGATAGCCGTGAGTCCAGACACTGGGTCAGCTCTTTCGTCTGCATCTCAGTGAGGCCTTCGACGAAGGGCAGAGGCTCAGTCTTTTGGCACGCCCGAGAGACGATGTGTGTGTCACACGCAGCGTATGTGGTAAAGGTAACCCCGCAAACGGGGCAGAATGGAGGACGCCGGTGGAAGAAGAAGAGATGGTTTTCGACGTAACGAGGACTCTTCATGTGCGGGTGATCACAGAGAGTGCCTCGCGGGTTGCGAAGCGAGTAAGGGCAGGGGAAGGGGAGCTGGCTTGGTTTTGCGGCAGAGAAATCCGAGGCTTTCATTGCGGCAGCTGGGTCGAATACGGATGTCTCGTCCTCGTCGTCACAGTCGCCATCGTCTTCGTCTTCTGATGCGTCGCCTTCAGATGCGTCGTCCCCCGAGTCGCCTTCGGAGCTAACCTCCGCGTCACTGGGCGTTACTACCTCGCCCACCCGAGAAGACTCGGAACTTGGTGAGTGGTGGCGTTTGGACAGGCGTTCGGAATCCGGCTCCTGCCTTCCTCTCTTGCAGGAGACTGGAAAGTTGAGAGCTTTTTCGGCGGACCGGGCCAGCTGGAGATCAACAAGGCCGTCCGAGCCAGATCTTTGATTTTGGCTTCTTGCTGGTGCGGCTGGGCTTGGCTGGAGGTGGTGAAGATCGGCGGCTGTGGCACTGAAGGCGGCCTCCGAGCTATCCGATGGAGAACAACATTCAGGGGTTGTTGTAATGGGGGATGATCGGACAGCCCAGTTGACCATGAAGTCACTGTCATTTGGGAGTGTCTGAATACTGTCCGAGTGATGTTTCGCTGACGCTATTCCCGGAACCGTCTGGGATCTCAGGGGAGGCTGTTTCGCCGCCGAGCACGGTTGATATCCCCTCTGCGTGCCGTAGGAGAGGTCATCCACACGAATGTGGTATGACCCGGGGGTGGTACTCTGGCGGATACGCATCGACCGCTCTCGCGGCTGTCCAACGAACGTAAAGACCATTTGCGGATGTGTCTGCAAAGAGCCCAGAGTGTATGAGCCCGATCCCTGCGTGATATCCAGTCTCCTCCTCCTCTGGGCGTCTGAGCCTTGAAATGCAAAGTGAAGCTGGACTGCTGGATTCATGTTCCGCTGGGGTTCATTGGCGTCGTGATTTCTTTCTGCAGGTGCCAAACTCCGGAATCGGGAGGAAAGTCAAGATTCGTGAGAGCGTCGGAGACAGATAAGATAAATAGGTACCCACCCAATGCGTGCACCTATGTGTCGACGACCGGCGGTCTCGGCATCATCGTTCAGGTACGACGCCCCCAAGAATTTTGAGGCCGAAAGGGTTTGAGGTATTTGCACAGGGCGCGCGCATGAGCACAGTCGCGCACGAAGGTCCAATGCTGATTGGTGATCTGTCGGAAGTCATCTGCCTTCGGCCAATGGCGAGGCTGGTTGCAGCCCCCAAGCCCGCTCCTGCAGGTAGCACGGCCCAACGGTGCGCGCCTATCTCGGTCAAGAAAGCCCGAAGCGCCGCCTCCCGAGCCAAAGAATTCCACAAGCGGTTATTAAGGCTGAGATACGGGAGATGAAACCGTATCTTACACGGCTGTGTTGCTTTGGAATGTGTGCAGAGTTTGGGCTTTCAAGGGGTGTTGGCGGCATAACACAGCGGCGCGGGACGGCGCACGTTGCACGTGGCAGCATATCGCTTCCCTTCATGTGCAAACCAGGTTCGCCAACAGGAAGGTGGGTATCATCGTCGGTGAGGACCAACTCAACGCCAAAGCCACCGATGATGCATGAGTCGTCTGATTCCGAGCTGCGGGGCTGACGCAGACTTAGAATATGATCGGTTCGGAAATAGTAGCAGAGTACTCCATAGTAGGGCCTCAACGCATTGTCGTTTTCGGCATTTCCATTCATGCCCAAATTACATGTGTCATTCTGACGAGCCACCGGTATGACGGGTATTGCCTCCATTATACTTGCCGCGATGGGCTTATTCAACACTTGTGTGTGCTGGGATGTTGTGTGCTGTCCGGGTCCACTCGCTTCGGCTGCACAAACAAACTTGCGCAGGTTTCCGTATCCCCTCACCCATATATTTGTCTTAGGCTAGCAGAGATGTGTAAATCGGCCATGTGCAGCGAACAGACAGCGAAGGGGTGACAATAAATTATCCACCCAATCAACGACATGTGGTACCGCATTACAGGCCCCTTCCATGGGCATATGGCCAGCTCCGATTACCGCGACAATCCAACAGCTTGTCTCGGCGCAAGAGATGAGGATGGGCTCTTGGGGGTCGGGGCTGAAACATCGGTAACTGGGGTGGATTTCAGTGATGCAGTGCAGGCCACGGCAATGGCGGGAAGGGGAGATGTAATTCGGTTGATTTTTCATCGAACTCCCGATAGATGGAACCCAAAGCTGTGGGAAGACCCTGTTGAGATGGGTCCAGGGATAATTAGCGTGAGGGACTTCATGACTGACCTGCCCTGTTTCAAAGATAGTTAATTCCATTATCCGACCACGCTTCAGACGCCAAGGCTATACTCGGCCCCGTCCTGCTTCGTCTTTAGTGGTCCGTCGGCGGAGACTCCTAGACTGTTGGAGCATCGACTAATTCAGGCCAACCACGGCTCCCCCATGGCTCCCTCCTGCATTGGGACTATTCGTGTTGTCGTACGGGGCTGGTTCTAATATTTCTAGCCCTTGGGGGCCCACTGCTCAACACAACCAGAACTCGAGGACTCCAATCAGCTCCGACGAGATCCGCGATAATGAGAGATGCATCCCGTTTGAAGAGAGACACATCCTTGGGTAATGAAGAGACTCACAAACCCCTCAAACTATCAGACAGCGCTGGGGCCATCAGACGCCGTCGGGTTAGGTCGCCTAGCCCCGAGAGAGGCTCGGAATTGGTTCTATGACACGGGGCTGGTCTCTTAGCTCCGAGAGTCTCCTAGCCCCAGGCCATCAGTCATCAAAGGGCCAGCTATTGAGGGAGAGATCACTACACATCATCGAGATATTGACCACTCAGAACCTACGCAGGAGCGGTGATTCCCATCATTTTCCTGGGTCTATACAGGTAAACTTGTGGTCTAGCGGCACCCCCGGTATGCCTGCAACTCTGGAACCCTCGCCCGATTCGCCATTACCAATAGCCTCATCGTTGTTCGACGAGCTTAGGTCCCGCCTCTAACTCCTCCTCCCCCCACCGCTCCCCTTCCCTTCACAAACAACCCTCCACGCCGCCCTCTCACACCTATGAAAAGACCGTTCAAACGCCCAGAACTCCATGCAGTCGGCGTAGTATCAGTCCCAAAATGCGGATGCAGTGTCCAAATGCGGCTCGTCCAATGACCCAACGCTCGGAATCGCTCAATGACGAACTGAAGGCTTAAGGCCGAGGCAATAGTGGCGACGATGAAGATGGCGAGCAGCCAAATGAATGGCTCCCATCCGGCATCTGTAGGAACAATGCCGTGGCCCATGCCGAAGACGCCCTGCAAACACCATGTTAGCTGACTGTGGGGGATGCGCGGAAGGGAAAAGAAAAAAAGGGGGGGGATAGTGTGCTTACCACTATGAAGGCAGGCGGAAGGTAGACAATGGTAAGCCAGGTGAGCATGCTGATGTTCTCATTCTGCTCGACCGATAGGACAGAGGCAATCTTGAAGTTGTCAGTTTGTGAGAATGAACCATGAAACCAGACAAGGCATGAAAAAAACCGGGGGGTTACGTACACCCTCTTCAAGTTTCGTCCCCTCCTCAATCCGCTGTTGGATTGAGCTCAGTGTATTTTGGACATGGCCGTAGCGCTTCTCAAATTCGTCAGTAATGCGCTGGGCGGTACGGCGCATGTCCTTGTGTTGGATAGGCTCTCGCATCCTGACGCGTCCCGTCATCTTTGTGTGCGCCAGGTCGAGGGCGTCGATAGCCTTGGCAAGCTTGTCACGGAAGACACGAAGTGCTTCGAGGCCCCAGAGCATCCGCTTGAGTTGCTTAAGGGCCATGCCCGACTTTTGCCATTCCATGCCTTCGAGGAGGACTTTTGCCTGATTTGAGGCACGTAGCATCATCAGTATCACAATCTAAATTAGAAATTTCAAGGTAACTTACACTCCTCCCCGTAATCCGATCAAGCTCCTTGATGAACTTATCACACTCTCCCGCCAACGCCTCACACATATATCCCAGCAGCAGCATGAAAACCAGCGCGCGACCCGTGTCCTGGTCATGGATAAACATTTGTATCGTCTCAGCCGCCTCGAGGGCGTAGTCGGAAGCGTGGGCCTCGCTAAATAGCTCGCACACCATGGAGCATGTCCAGCTGCGGCCGCGACTGTCACCCGTGATGGCGAGTGAGAGCCGTAGATCGTGGATTTTGCCACTCCGCTCTTCGGCTACGCTTTGCGGCGGGAAGTCGTCCTTTTCGGCGTGTGCCTGGGCTGCCTTCTTTTTGGGTTGGGGCTCCTTGACTTGGTTTGGGCCTGATTGGGATCCGTTCGTAGTCAGTGTGGGTAGCGTGGCGAGCTCCATGTCAGGGTCACCGGTTGTTGTCGGTGTTGCTGATGCTGCTGCCTGTGAACACGTCAGGCGCCGATACAGAGACGCCAAGGACATGATGCGTGATGGCGATTCTTTCGCGTCTGTGCTCGCGCGGCGCAGGGCGGCATTGCGCCTTTCCTCGCGGACTCTCAACTCGGTGTCGTCGACCTCGTTCTCGGCACGGCGGATCATGCTCTCAACGGGGCCGTGCAGCCGCCAGTGGGAGATGGTGATAGATGTGATCCACGTATCCTCTCCACCCGTGATGGACTGGTTGTAGACGTCGCTAAACTGTGAGAGCTCTCCTAGATGGGCGTCGTACGTGTCGATGGCGTCGGGATGCCACATGAAGATCATGGCTTGGAGAGTGGCTGGCGAGAGTCGTTTGGCGAAGCTATATGTTCGTTGTCAGTGCCACAATTTGAGGAGTTGAATGGCAGGAGTATCCTACAGAATTCGGTATTTAGTCGCCTGGTCTGTCAGCTGTAGATGTGATGTTAGAATCCTCACTTGGGTGTGGTGTAATTGGCCGTGAAAAAGGAGAGCGTACGCTATCATTCAGGACCATGAACAGCGAATCCTGATAGGCATCCAACAACTCATTCTTGAGATCCTGGTTCAGCAACAAGTTCTTGTCCTCCTCCTTCCACGACTGAAAGCCCGGATACTCGACAGCCTTCCCGATTAAGTACATGTCCATGAGGGTGGAGTTCTTGCATAATAGAGCCAACAGCTGGGCCGATTCGGCAGGGTGCCTCTGGGAACTCCATCCCCCGACTTGCCAGAAGAGCGTGTTAGCGCGGCCGCGAACCAAGGGCTTGCTGATCTCAGGAAGGTCGTTGCGGTCGACCATGAGGGCGAGATCAAAACAGCTGAGGTGGTGCAACTTGGACGCGTGGATGGCCTCCTTGATGGTCTCGAGTGACCATTCGTTCGGCGGCATGACGTTGTCGCACAAATATTTGCTGATGTTGGTTTGCAACTTGATATTCTGCGTCTGCTTGAGATGGTAGTAGTCGGGCGTGTCTTCGAGCGACTGCACCGTCGTGTCGGCGTGAAAAAGGGGCTTGGGCCGGAAAGAGAGCCAGTTAAACTGGTGCCCCGAGTGAGCCTCGGCTTCCTGACTGCGTCTCTTGTCCGTTGCGTTCTGTATCATAAGTTGATGCATCTGTTCCACGGTCACTTCCAATTTGGCTAGCCTTGGGTCTGGTTTGCTGCCGCCTTCATCGGTTGCCTTCATGTCCTTGGTAGTCTGGAGGCTGTTATTCACCGCATCATTGTCGGCCACGACCTTGTCGACAAGCTCGGCGCAAATGATGCTCGCCGTGACAAAATCCCACCATTGGCCCATGGTGGTGGTTTTGCTGGTATCCCACGACGATGAATAGGTGTAGTCTGCGAGCAAGAACTTGTTGCACCTGCCGAGACAGTCGTCACGCCCTTTACCTCGGGCGCCCGCAGCCCCGAGACTGACGGGCAAGTGTTGGGCAAGACAGCTCAGTTCCCACGGTGCCGGACGTGGCTTGGCGGATCTCGTCTTGTTCTTGGGGTCCCACCGGATGACGACTGCACGCCCGGCGTTGAGTCGCTTAGTTGGCTGCCGAGCGTCAACGAGCTCCCGGGCCACGTCAAGACACGACTTGGCTCGCAAGATCAAAAGCGGCCCTGTAATTCCCAGCTCCGGGCCCAGCATGGCGAGGTTAGCAGGCTCGTGGCCCAGGTCGGTCTCGCTGAGACGGCCCTGGCTGTAGAGGCGGAGCGTCTTCTCGGCCTTGACTTGCCAGTGGAGGGCCTGTTTTGTAATCGGTTTAATTTGGATCGCTGTGCCCTCGAAACGGCCCTCGTCTCGCCGGCGCAAGTCGGCGCACAACTGTTGGACCGAGAAGCTGTGGTACCACCGCGCAAAGCACCCGTGCGAGTCGTCAGACGCGATGGCGTGAGCGCGATTGTCCTCGTTGCGGATCGAAGAGAGGACTTGAATGTGGTCCCATAGATATTCCCCCATGGCTTCTGCCTCGCTATCACTTCCGTGGAAAAACGCCTCGGGCAGCTGCTTCACAACATACCAGACAGTAATGGCGAGGTAGAACCTCTGGGCGCGCAGACGGGTGCTGCGTAGACTCCCATGGCCAGGCTTGTCGTCTTCCACTTGGTCGTCTTCTCCCGCCGTGTTGTTGTTGCTGTTGTTGTTATTGTTGTTGGCCTGCCACAATGGACGGGGCTGGCATCTTGGCTTTTCCGCAGGCACGGGGAGCACATCCGAGACGAGGATGCCGACTTCGGGGTCTCGCAGCTTCCGGAATCCGCCTCTTTGCACGATGCGGTCTGAGAGTCCGAGGAGCCATTGGCAAACCCCGCGGATTCGGTCCACAATGGCCGCTCGATATGCCTTTCGCATGTTCTGGTACGTCTGCTTCTTGAAGTCGTAGGTGTGGAGGAGCTCTGCCAGAGGGTGGGAGCCGAGAAGCCTGGCGGCTTTGACCAGCAATCGCACCTGCCAGCTGCAAAGAGACGAGCAGTCAGCACCAAAATTGTAGGAGGCACCTTTCAAGTATTGCAGAGAAAAGAAAAAACTTGAAGAAACAGCGGTGCTCACAAAACGCTTTCCAAGCTCACAGTCGGCGATGCCACGATATTCTTGATCAACGCCACACCCAGATCCTTTTTGACCCCTCCCCCCTCAGTGGACAGAACCAAGGGAACAGACGCGATGCTCATGGTGGACTCAACCGCGCGACCAATTGTGTTAATCTCAAACTTTTCGGTGGTTCCCGAGAGGCAATTGAGTGTGTTTGTCCACAACCGGTAGGTCGCGCACAGGGAGTCGTCGGCCACACCGAGGTATTCCTGTACGACGCGGTAGTCGATGACATCTCGCCGTGTCCTGTCGAGAGGCTCACTGCTGTCGACCAGATTGAATGCGGCAACCAGCACGGTGGGTCTGTCCTCGCGAAAGAGAAGCTCCTTCCGGACATGCATCCGCCATACTTCGTGTGGGTAGCTCTCGGGGCTCCCGGGCTGAGATTCGTGTCCGTGTTCCAGCCCACAGGCATGGTGATCCAGGCGCGCCGACGAACAGTGATGCAGCTCCAGTGGCTGAGCCTCTCGATCGATCCAGAGCCGCATCTCAAGCCGCTTCCGGTGCGTGGTGCTATGGCAGCCAAGCATGTACTTGTCCTGGACGGTTCGATAGCGGTCGTGGAAGAGCGGCACGACGGGCCCAATTGACCGGCCGTCGACACCGCTTCGATGGGCCGACGAACAGGCGCATCCAAAACGGATCACGCCACCGAGGTCGACATTGATGGCCGTATCCTTCCAGTCTCCGCGGGGAGGACGCGAGTGCACGGACGAAGATGTGCTAGACGTGAGGTGTGAAGGCAGGATACGGGCGATTTGGTAGACGGTGCCGTCCTTGACAAAGGAGCACGAAGTGTACGAGGCAAACGTAACAGACCCGAACAGGTTCGATTGTCGCACGCAGTTGAGTCTTGTCACGGGGTGGCGCAGGTTGACGTAGCCCTGGGCTGGCGTCATTTCGAGGACGTAGTCTTGACCGCTAGGCACATGGAGGCCGAGGCCGAATGTGCCTTTTTGGTTGCGGCGCTGCGCACGCGCGAGGATAGAATCCGCATTATCGGGGAAGTCGCCTCGTACGAAGACGACGCCGCATTCGTCGTCCGGACAGGTGAGCTGCAGCAGCTCGTGCCAGGCCGAGAGAGACCCAGTGTAGCCGCCGCATCCGAAGTCTAGCGACTTGCTCGACTTGGAATCGGACACATCGAGGGCCATGTAACAATCGCTCTCATCAATCGCATCGAGCCACTCGTAGTCATGTTCGGCGCTGCAAAGACAAGTTAGCGAAACAACAAAAGAGAAGACGGGGACCGAGACATTGAGGTTGGAGCAAAACGATGCGTACATGTCATTGTCGGCCGGGAGGTTGGCCCCGATTGCCTCTCCCCATGAAGTCGGATGAAAAGACTCATCCATGTTGTTTATTTTGTCGGCTGTCAACTCTACGGTGTTGTATCATCTGTCTCAGACCAGGGTGGCATTACTCTTTTTCTCTCTCATCCAGACAGGTTGTTTTATTTCCTTATTACCCACATCAACAACGTTTAGTATCACGTATTTCATCATATGACTAAGGTTGCATCCGTGCATGGTCACTCTCGGCTGTTTTCAGCTTCTGCTAGTTGACCTAGAGCAATAGAGGCTTGCATGTTCAAACATTCTCATGCAACCAATGCGTTGTGTGTCACAAAAAGATCAGACCTAAACGCACAAGGCGACCAAACAGAAAATTGCCGGGCCCTACCACACCGACCTCGGCGGAAGCCGAATGGCAATTCTAGCGAGCGTGGCGTTGTGGTCTGACAAGGAAACTACTAGGTAGTAACGCCACTGGGTCGACAGAACTCGACTTGGCACACACTACCTAGGTACCTACCTATAATCACACCACTAGCCACATCTTTGGACTCGGCAGGTTATCCCGCCCTCTGTTGCTAATTTGTTAGAGGGCTCTTTGTACTGCGAGACTACCACGCCGGGAATGCGCTGTAGTCGGTTTGGCACAGATTGCACGCGCGGTAGATAAAGGGGACATAGTGATGACCCAGCGTTATTTCAGTCCTCCAGGCACAATCAAACAAACGAAGTCATCAAGTATGAACATACCAATGCCTTCTGTCTGCTACCGAGCGAAATGCTGCCCCCGGAGAACTGGTTGAGGAGGCCGGCATTGGCTCGGTCCGACTGTGCATCCGGGATCCTAGCCGTCGGGTGGCACCCGCTGCCCCGCTTTCCGAGGTGGGACACTTGCTCATCCGTGGCGCGGACCGCGAGCGTTTCGGTGGCATTGACCAGCTCAGTGTGGGGCGTGAAGTCGGCTACGGTGTTGCCTGCGTCGTCAACCGAGAAGAGGTAGAAGCCGTCGGCGACTATTTCACCTGGAGCCGGCGCTGCCATGGGAATTGCCTTGCAAACGGCCGCCGCGGTGGTGAGCACGGTGAGGAAGTTGGCTTCAAGTCCTCGCGAGGCCTTGACCGTTCCCATGTTTTCCTCTTTCTTGGATGGAGCCTCGGACTCTTGTTCCCATATTTCCTTCTTTCTTGGATCCAGCCTCGGGGCACGACCTGTAAGCGCCTCACCTTCCAGCTTGGGTATGCCGAGCTTGAAAGTGTGAAAACTTTCCCCTTATTTCTTCAAAGTTCCTGTACTGGCAGACGCGACGGGCGTGCTTTCAACCCAGATCAAGACTTTCATTGGTCGTGTCGGATTCCTCGAGGTAGGATGAGTGATGATAGGTTTCCTAACACGAACACCTTGTGACACAGCCTCTTTGGAACTCCCCACATTCAGTGTTACTTGCCGACTTTATGTTTTGAACTCTCACCCTTACATGAACGCAGATGCGCATCAATAGTACGAGGATTTTGTTAGTATTGGACTCGCAAACAATACTTCCACCGCATCTCGGATTGGAATGACTCTAAGCGTGTGATCGCTTGCCCGGACGGAGAGGCTCGGAAGGGGGCTCGGATAAATCGATTTCAAACGACGCTGGCCTCCAAAAACGGTTGTCAGATGGGCTTCCAGATAGTTTCGAACTTATCCCAAGTCGGGAACGATATCGGTCTCCACGCCTCCGTGGATCTCATGCAGGCTCTCCTAGTATTCTTCGTCAAAATGCTCGAGGTCGTGCTCTTCGCCGCTCTGCTCATTCTCCTGACTGTCAAAATCATTACTGTGGAGAATGAAACTGGTCCGGGGCGGTATCTGGGAGATCGGCGAAATGGCGCTGCTGTTCAGCGGCTGTGGACGACCACTGTTCTTTGCCCTGGCACTGGTCTACTCGCCCCGAGAAGAAGTCGCCTTCCGTGAAGCTGACAGGCGAAGGGTCAGGGTGGTACACGAAGACACAGCAAACTACTCCTGTCAATTTTCAAGCTGCAAGCTGATGGCCTCCCAAAATTTGCAAACCAAGACTAGCGCCGTCTCTTCGTTGCTAAATGTCTAAAAGTAGTTGTGTATTTGTACAACATTTAAATCTCGTGATAACAGCATGCCATCTTCCTTTCCTCTTCACACGGTCTGATTATCGTTACTACTACCGTATTTGGAAGGAAATAAGAACGAAAATTCAATAACTCTATCTTTAGTTTTTTAATCCAGATTTCAGCCAACACCTGGCCGAGTGATGCGGCATACAAGATAAGAAGTCTATAGATATAGACGTAATGAAAAGACAAGGGTTTGAACGCCAGTCATGGCAAGCCAAAACTAGAAATGAGCAGCCGACATCATGGACTACGCCACCTGAATCTAAGACATGAAAATGCAGGAGTCTGACATAACATCGTATACAGATCCCAACCGACCAATATTTCCCAAGATGATATGATCGAAACATCCAATTCGTTGCCCGATTTGCCAACGACGAAGGAGAACGCTATGATATAATACAAGCCAAAGTGAACAAGAATGACCAAACAGATTAAGATGTACCGTGCTAGAAATACGCCTGGGGCTCCTAGCAGCTACCGGAACAGGGTATCATGTCCAAAGCCAGAAAGCAAAGCCACCCGAACACGGAGCAGAATCATGACGGAGCAGTAGCGAGCGGCCAAGATGGCCCATTAAGATTCGCTCAGAGCGCAGGAAGCCGAATTCCCAAAGACTAGAAGAAAACAAAACATGAACCAGCTCTAAACCCTAAGTAAGAAACCCAAAAAGTAGGAGTCCGGAAGAAGAAGAAGAAGACATGTGCGGCGTAACCATTCCGGTACAAAGAAAGGGGGCATGAAAATGTAATCATGTTTCGGATATGGCGCAGTCATGGGGCGAGCAAACCAAGGCGTTGAAGACTTGGCTATGGCTGGTCCGAATTGATGAGCGGCGCAATCCCTGAAAACCAGGGGTCAAGTTGCTCCTCAACGGGTGCGTCACCAAATGGACCAGCAGAATTGACAGCGCTGACTCGATTATCCAGGGGCCATAGGTCAGGAAATGCTGCGGGAGGACCGGGTGCGGGATTTCCATAGTGGAACAGCCCGATGTTGGGGGGAAATGTGAGTGAGTGCTGACTGGCATTTGTCGCCAGAGGTGCAGGGGGCTGGCGCTGTTCCAGGCTGTCGGGCACTGTCGCAGGGGTCGAGGCGATCGCCCCTGTATCCTGTTGTTGTGGGGGCTCCAGGGCGTACAGTTGGAGATCGGCGAGAAGCTGGTGGAAGTGGGCGGGGAGCGCTAGGTCTGAAGTGGCCATTCGTTGTGCGAGCTGCCCTGGGCGACCTTCCTTAATGTAGCGTCCTATCAACTCGCACGTTTGCTTGCCAATGTCGCCTTCGCGTACCGAACGGTAGGGTGACGGGGGGCGGGGCGCTGTGTCGCCAAAGAGGATTGCATACCTCCCGTACCATTTCCTTGCGTCTGGCGTGGTGGCCTTTGGTACGTTGGCATCGAGTTTTCCCTTCAGCAAAATCACCTGAGCAGGAGTTGCGCCTGCATGGTGGAATGGCCTCTTCTCACAGATCCGCTGCACGATGTGGTCGTTTTTCTTGCTGTCACTGTCGTCTCCTGTGAAAATTTCACCGCATGTTGGACAGTGGATTGGTTGCAGGTGCCTACGGTTGATATGCTGTGTGATGTCGGCATTCCGCAGAAGTTTGTGATCCCGGCATTCCTTGTATTTCACAGGATCATTTTTATAGAAGGGACAAGCCCAGACAACCGGGTTGCCTGGGCGAGACTTCTCCTCGTGCACTTTGTCCTCTTCCGGGGCCCCTTTCCTTTTCCTAGTGTTGTGATTTGCAGATCCAGGGAAAGTGACGGAACCCCGCTGATCCTCCTCCCCCATTAGGCGCTCCAGGGACTGCGCTGTGCCTCGATGTGGGGTTGTTCAAGAGTGCCAAGCTTCAGTGGTTTGGGCAGGGAGGCCAGGGCGTCGCCTGGCAGGGCGTATTCTTGCGGAGGCAACACTAGCGATGGCAGGCCAACCTTGTGAAGGCTTGGTGGGCAGCGATTCCTCAACGCGATTGACAGGATTTGATGTCCAATCTCAGTGCTGCCCGCGCTGGCTCGGGAGTGCGGAATGAATCGGTGTCGTGCAACTGGTCGATGCGTCCCCTCTCTGCCCCTCGCGGGCCGCCCGCTGCGGGTTCTGGGCTGCCAAACGCCTTCCAGGTACGAGCAGGGTACGGGTAGCTGCTGGTGGCCTGGAAACCGACTCAACCCACAAAATACAGACAATGGAGCTTCCCGGTAAAGACTGTCGCACGAGGTGGTGTTATTATGCCATTGTACTCCGTCGAGTTCCTTGTCGGCCCGTGCCGCGTTCTAGGATTTCCTGTTGTGCGCGTGCTCGTGTTCGGCGCGGTAAATGAGTGAGGACCCCACAACGCAACCTTCTTTGAACGACGTCGATGGTCTCGGCGAGCTGAGTAGCGATGCTGCGATACTACCGATGGGCTTGGGGACCAGTGTGTAGGTAAGGTATGTTGAAGAAGAAAGAAAAAGAGTCGGCAACCCTTCGAGAAAAAAGAAAGGCAGCACACAAGTGGCTTTCTTCAGAGAACAAACGGGGGACGAGGGAAGGGACGTCGGCACGCCATAAAAATGTTGGGTGCGCTGCACACAGTGTGTAACAGCTCGCGTGTGTGGGGAAGGCGACCGAGATTTTCAGGTACAGGAACGGCCAAGCGTCTGCCTTCTTTCGCTTGTGATCTCGAAACACATGAGGGCGTTCGTGACTTCAGCGAACCCACCGCGTTCCTGCATATCCTGGCCAATCAGTGGCCCAAGAGGCCATCTCGACAGAGCCGTTTCAAACTGCAGATTCGTCCCGCAGCTTGGCCCACAGCTGCGAAATCAACACCATTATGTGTACTCACCATGTGTGCTCGCCATGTGTGTTCGTGATTGTCTCCAATTGAATCCGGTCCGTGGAGAGCGAGCCACGCCGCTGTGTGAAATACCTACATATCAGGCGTAGATTGACGATTGTAAACTGGGTATTTGATCTCGTCAGATCCGTGGCGATAGCTCCAGGCTGGCTCTTCTCTGGCGTATTTCTCTCGTTGCGACAGCCGGTGAACAGTCTCGTCATCGAAATGAATAGGGAATCGGCCACGACAGGAGGCCAGAGGTGCGTGCCGCTCTGGCCCGCGGCCCTGCAGCCCGACGGCGGCCTCCTAGACCCAGCAAATACTGACAACTTCGCAGCCTTGCGCCAGATGCGGCCAACCTGGAATCTACCCGCTTGAGTCTTTGGCGGCACGACCCCTCGCCCCCAATATTTCTTGTTGGCGTCGAGAAAACACAGCCTCAACGGCAATCGCACTACAGGACAACGAATGCTATCGCAACTCTAGCTCGTTTCGATGAGGCTTTCCGGGACCCAGGTCCAAGGCCGCCGTTTGGCACGGAAGGGGGAAATCGGGGTTGAAGGATGGTGTGGCCGCGCTGGGCGTGGCCTTGGCGGCATGTCCGAGTCTTGGAATTTGGAGTCCGAGGGTGAGCGCTGGAAAGGGGGTGCAAAATTGAAGGCTCGGTTGCCTTCCACCACATAGTCCAATGGATCTTGTTGATGCAAATAATTTCCCGAGCCTTTGGAACCCCATACGTGAAAAATAGATTTCTTTTGGATTAGGAGGTGATGACGTGGCCGCTTTTTTCCTCGTCACTCCCGTCATTGCGAGTCCCGCCATGTTTAGCGGGGCGGGGCGTACCTTGCAGAGGCAGCTTCAGCCTGGAAGCTCCTGCCCATTTCAGATTCGCCCCACCAACCCCTGACACCGCGTGGCAGCAATTTACACAGCTGTGTAATTCACTTTGGTGTAAGCTGGAGACCGTGGAAGTGTTGCAAATCCCGTGCCAGAAATGACTTTGGGCAATGGGTCGCGCACCACAGGTATTCAACGCTGATTTCCCTTTTCTCACCGGTTCCCGCATGAGCTCATTTCCTTCAGGGACCCTACAGGTTGTCTCTCAAAACCCTTGACCGAAGCTGAGAATCGTCGCAGGAGGCCAACAAGCCCGCACCTCCGCTTTTGCGTCACGCGCCGCGATGTCGCTCTCTCGCCTGCGTCACAGAAACGGGACTGGGCCAACACGCAGTATCCCATCAACGAAATCCATAAAAACTGCCTCAAGTCCGCCGATTCCAGATCCGTGCGGCCCGCAATTCCATGCAGCCGACCAGATCAGCCCAGCCTCGTCTATGGTCCTCTCGCCGGCTCTCTCCGGGCCCCAGTGGGGTAAACGGCTGCTTCAGAGCATCAGACCCTCGGCACACAATAAAGATACAGCCAAGAGCGCGGCCGATGGGCCAATCGATTGGGACACTGAGTCGTCGTCCCGGTCAGAAGCCGCTTATCGATTGCAACAAAGCGACCTAAAGCTCGAGAGCGGGCCTTTTAGAAGAGGCTCAAGCAGCAGGCAGACACAAAAGCTGGTGGTTGATTCTGGGATTGACGCGCTGCGGTTGCGAAGACGATTACGACAGGGCATCACGCCTACGGCCCACCTGTTGTCGAAACCCCAACACTCGCCTTTGCTACACCAAACACCTCATATCGATGAGGCCAAGAGGGCCCGGTTTGCGTGCCCCTTCTACAAACTGGACCCCGATATGTACCAGGACTGCCGCCGATTCGAGCTCACTCGGGTAAAAGACGTGAAGCAGCATCTGCAACGGAAGCATTTCCAACCTATCTACTGCAGCCGGTGTTACGATGTCTTCAGCACCGCAGAATTGCTGAAAGACCATCTCCGAATCGATCGGCCATGCGAGCTTCGAGACCGTTCTTTGCCCAGCAGCATTTCGAAGGAACAATGGGAGAAGCTTGATCAGAAGTACCAGAGTCGAGGAAAACCCGTCGAAGATCAGTGGAGGGATTTCTGGTACATCCTGTTTCCGGGGAGGGAGCCACCCCGGTCCGTCTATCTGGACAACCAAGTTCAAGAGACGCTGTCGCAATTGCGCTCATTCTGGTCGAGCAAGCGAAGTGTGATCACCAGCAAGGCCATCCGGTTGAGTGGCGCCGGCGCCCTGTTGTCCCAGCCGGACGATACAACCCGTGCTACCCACCTTTTCGGCCAGCTTATTGAAAGCTTTCTGGATCAGTTCGAAGCTGAGACGACAGGGCACGGCTCAGATGATGAAAACCTCCATAACATCGCGAATGGGTTTCCGTGTGACCAAACGGAGGAGTGGAAGGTCTATTCTGGCGTCGCCTCCACTCTGGCAAGCGATCCGTATCTCACGGAGACTGAAAGCCAACGAGTCTCGCCAAGCTACGGGCCAATTTTGCCTTGGCAAACGGAGCAGCATCACATGTATCCAGCTCGCAATCTTCCAACTTGTGCGAGCACAGGATCTCTTCCAGAAACCATCTACGAGTCCAAACAGTATTACAATCAACATCTGATTATTGGACCCGCAGACCAAAGATGCTGGAATGGTCCGTGTGTTGAAGCGCATTGCATAATCTGCAGCTCGGTAGCGCTACCCGAGTTGGGAAACCCGATGGCTCTGGACACGCCATCAGCTCCGCCTCAGTACCGACATACTTGGCCCGGAACTCCTTCCAGACCATGGTGAGAGATGCAGGACTCTGTCGATTTGTATATAAGGAAACATTGTGTAAGATGTATAAACTCTCAGCGCTTGCTTCTTTCTGGGACCTTGAGAGCCAATCTTCTCGAATTGCTCTACCAACTAACTCTACGTGCTCTTTAATATCTCCCCGGGTTTCCGTATTGCAGTTTCTCCCGCTCCTCCAGAGCCATTCTGGAAACGCTCCGCAGAATTCAAACCTGTGACGCCCAGTAGGTTCTTGTGTCGTCAGTCTGCATCTTTAGCCTGAGGTGAGACGTGTGCGCGGCTTTCATTACTGGAGGAGTTCCGGGAGCTTCTCGATTGCGAGAAGCGTCGTGATGGGGACGTTGACGCGGAACGAGCATACCTCATGCATGTTCCATCAGGACTGGCTGAGCGCAGTTGATCAGTACATGGGTTCCAGGGAAGCGATTGGCCGGAGGCGTGACGAACGTACGGCTTATCATCGAGAACGTCGGATATGGGGTCGAGCTGTCGGGTCTTCCTAAGAACGTTAAGCGCGTCTGCATTCATGTACTTCCCCTCATGTTAACCCTGGCAGTTTCCAATCGACCGGCAGGCTGTCAGCCAATACAAAGCGGAGCCTTTTACAGAAGTACGCACCCCGCTCCGGGATCCCTCCGGGGTCTTGGCAGTGCCGGTCTACCAATGCACGTGGCGGTCTCCGAGACCGAAGAGACCAACAATAAATAATCTCGCTGTGCAAACCCCACGAGTCTCTACCCGCACCGGAAGCTGAGAGTCAGTCATTTCCCCCTTTTATTCACAGGACTCCCCCTTTTCCTGGAGAACTTCCCGTTTTCCTATCTTCCCATTTTGCTAATTTCCCCTTCTCCCTAGAGAAATTCTTCCTTCCTTAGTTCCTAAACTTCCTAGGAAAACTTCAAGCCAAAATCGTAGACAGTCTCACCCGGAAACCCCGGCGATGGCGCTCCAAATCCCGCAATGGCCGACTGCCTTTGGCGACTTTAATAGCCAACTAGCCCTACCTTTGGCCATCGTGGCCATATCCATGATAGCCACTACATGGAGCTACCTCTCGCGCCGCAACAAGCCCTCCATCCCGTACCTCTCCGGCACCATCCCGCGGCTCTCTATCACCCTGATGTACATGACCGACATGAAGGCCTTCCTCGCCAAAGCGCGCAGCAACCTCCGGCAGATGAACATCGTGCAGTACCACCTCGGGCCCATGAAGGCTTACATCGTCACGGGCGCCACCAACGTACAGACCATGTTCCGCACCTCGGCCGTCGACTGCAACATCCTCTTCCTCATGGTCTATGAGAACATCTGGGCCGCCACCAAAGACGACCTCGCCAAGTGGCGCAACGACAAGTCCGGCCGCTCCAAGATCCCCACCCCAGAGAAACACCCGCGCCCCGAGAACAAGCGCTACTGGGCCGGCATGCACCACCTCGTGGCCACCTACCTCACGCGCACCAGCGAGGCCGCCATCCTCGGCCAGCTCTTCCAAAAGTCCTTCGCCCAGCGCATCGAGCAGTTCCCCATCGGCCAGGCCACCACCCTCTCCGTGTATAAGTGGCTCCTCAAGGACATGGCCATGGCCGCCGTCAAGACCGTCAACGGCCAGCGCATCCTCGACGAGACGCCCAACCTGCTCGACCTCCTCTGGGACTTTGACGTGATCGTGACGGACCTCCTCTGGGGCCTGCCCAGGTTCCTGAACCGCGAGTCCTGGCGCAAGCGCGAGCGCTTCCACGACGCCGTGTCGCGCTACATGGAGGGTGCGATCCGCGACTTCGACTGGGCGGGCGTCAGGGCGGCAAATCCCGACTGGGAGCCTGTCTTTGGGTCGCGCTTTACGAGGGAGTATGTCGAGTGGTGCCTGGCGTGTGAGTTCTCACTGCAGACGATTACGGGATCGCTGGCGACTCTGACGATCTACGGGGCGAATGCGAATTCGGTGCCGGTGACGGCGTGGTGTATTATGGAGATTGCGAAGGACCAGGCGTTGCTGGAGGCGGTGCGGGAAGAGGTGAAGACGGTATTTGAAGTGGATGAGGCGACGGGGCAGAAGACGGCGATGAATACGCAGAAGCTGATGGGACTGCCGCTTTTACAGTCGATTTATACCGAGGGGCTGCGGCTACATGTGTCGATGAATGTGACGAGGCAGATTATAGGCCCGCTGGAGATGGGCGGCGTGAAGCTCGATCACGGCGCGGCGCTGCAGGCGGCGACGGAGATTTCGCACTACAATGAGGAGGTTTGGGGATCGAAGGGTCACCCGGCTTCGGAGTTCTGGCCGGAGCGTCATGTCAAGTATGTTGACGGCGAGCCGGGGCCGGATGGGAAGACGGAGAGAGTGCGGCAGTTTGTGTTGGCTGGTGGGCCGAATGACTTCTTTCCTTATGGCGGTGGATTGGCGATCTGCCCGGGTCGGTTCTTTGCAAAGCAGGAGATTATGCTTACGATTGCCATGTTTGTGTCGAGGTTCGACATTGTGCCAGTTGGATGGGTGAATATGGATGGTACACCGTCGGATCGACCAGCGAAGGATGATGCGAGATGGTCTGGCGGAGCTTCTGTGCCGCCGGACCGCGATTTGAAGGTCACACTAAAGAGGCTGTGGTAGTCGCTCTGGTCTGTCAGCTTTAGCGGTTGGAAGGTTTTTTTTTTTGGTATTCTAATGGGGGCTTTGACGAATTTGTTATGTCGGTGGGGATGACTTCGTTTTCTAGCATTACTTCGCTACGGCTATCATCTTGGAAGGTATGTATCTTGGCCCGTAACTAGGCATATGTGGCGCAAGACTGAAAACCATTATCTCTCTCTCTCTCTCTCTCTGGGTCACTAAGACTCCATGCCAAGGCACATGGTCACTTCCATAGCATCGACATGCCCGCTAGCACACACGCTTTCTATCGATCGGCTTGAGTATTCCAGTTTCGGGTTCCCCTTTATTTCCGAGCTTTTGTCTAGATCCTCCTTCTCGGCAACGCTTGAGCGAACCCATTCCACATAGTCGGGGTTCCCTGGCCAGATCATGTTGTCAGCTACAATGACTGTGCAGAACTCAATCAGACCAAAACTCTCGCAAAGCTTGAGATCAGACGTGTAGTCGGCTTTGCCGTGGTCGATGAAGACCATGTCAACATAGCCCGCGAACGCACAGCTGTCGTGGGGTCTCTGGATACCCTCGGCTCCTTTACCAACCACAACAGTGATCATGTCTTTCAGACCAGCCAGCTCGATGAGGCTAGATGCCACAGCAGAAAACTCGGGGTTCATCTCGACGCTGTAATATTGCGTCCCACCGGACTTTTGTAGAGCGGCGGCGAACATGGTGGCGGAGTAGCCGGCGTAGCCTCCTAGTTCCAGTATTCCAACAGGTCGACGGCGTGAAACTATGTCTGTTATGATCGCGCCTTTTGGCTGCCTAATGATGACAAGGCCTGTTACAGAGCGGGAAAACTCGTCGATGATTCGGAGGATGGCAGCAGGGTCCCCGCGGAAGCGCTCAATCTCCGGGTGACTGTTGACATAGTCGAGGAGTGCAGCCTCAGGGCCGCCCCCGACCTGCGCAGAGTCAAACTTAGCATGGCGAGGCCAGGTTGTGGCGAAGGGAGGAGACCGTGCAAACTTTCCGTCCACCTCTGGCCACTTATGCGCCGTCGATTTGCCGAAACTAGCAGGCGGAACGATATTGTCTCTTTGAGGAGGGCAAAGCATTGGTGGGTGATGTTTAGACGGCGCTGTGCTGCAACGAGATAATGTAGGCGCGTCAGTACGATTTCGGAACCAGCTGCGGCGGGAGGATATTCTGCAGGACGCCTGTGTGCTACCTCCTTTTTCGGGGCGGTCGAGGGCCCGGAGTTCTCGAGCACTGAAATTGATTGGTCTCCGTCGCCCCGAGCAACGTTGTGCAGGGTGTGCTAGATCGGAAGTTGTGCGACCGACGAGAATCGATGCGAGAACAGATACCGGTGGATAGGGGGCCATGGTGAGTTCAAGCTTGATGGATAGAAACTAGGAGGAAATTATTCGGGCCTAGTGTCGGGTTGCACTTTCCAATACCCGGTCCCACCACCCATGAGCAGATATTGGGAGGGCCATTACCTTACTTTGATTTTCCTAGCTGACATTCAGTCCTTTCTCCTCCTTTCTCCTCCTACTCACATTCTATGGAAGAATGTTCGCTGCTATCAAGACCGCAGGCATCACAATACAGGTATTAGCTCTCATCATTGGCGCCCTAACTCTACGAGACTTATATGGGTCCCGATACCATAATCCCGGCTTTCTCGGCCACGGTCGTTCAGGCGTCACTGACTAAGCTTCCTACTAGCACTGCTAAAGAAAGTTCCCAAAGCCGAATACCGCGAATTTCTGCTCCAAGAGATGACCAAACGCCCTGAGGCGATCGTCGTCGCTTACCGCCCCTTGTTGTTCCAGGCCCCCAAGGCGATGGCGATTGCAGATGCGGCAGTCGATGCAAAGACATTTTGCGTGGCGCTCCAGCCAATAAAGTCCTGCAAGAAAATATTTCTGTCAGTGGTTCGGCGCTCCAATGTTCACGGAATCATCAATGATCAAGGGCTAACTGACCATAGTCCTCTGCGCTGTTCTTCCACACCGACTTGACCTCACACCTTCCATCTGCGGCGATAACTCTGACATCATCCGTGTCCCACTTCGCACTGCTCAGAACCCGTACGCGTTCTCCCGGCCTCAAGATAATCATCTGGCCATGGATTAGGGAAGTGAGACTGCCCACCGGAGCGACGTAGCTCGCGTAGCATTTCTTCCGGGCGTCCCAGATCCCCTCGTGCTTCCAGTACCTCTGGTCGAAAAAACGCCCCACCCTGGCCGGATCTACGTCGTTTCTGCAGAGCCGTCGACGTGCCTCCTCAAGTGCGCATTTGATCCACCGCTGGGAATGTCCGCCGGGGACGTCATGTGCGGCGCAAATATGTTGCGCGTCCTGGCATCCATCCACGGCGACGAGAATCCTGCCGAAGTTTTCGGGGCCGGCCGCCCGGACGAAAGATTTGAGAACCGAACCGGCTTCGTATCTTGTCTCGAAATGGGCAATATTGCAGCCCATCCAAATTACGGTCACACGGGAGGATACTCCATTACTCTGAAAATTCTGACGACGAGAAATCCAGGTCGCGGCGTCTCGTATGTTCCGTTGAGGCCGCCACCGATTTGAATGCGGTCCAGAACGATGCCATTAAGCCACTCCTGGACAGAGCGGAGGGACTTCCCGAGCTCGTGAGCGTCTACATCGAGGGCGTAGTAGCGGACTGGTTTCGGAAGCCAATGATTGAGTTCAGCGAGGAGGGGCCGTCTTGGCAATAGTCGGCAATCCAAGCTCAATCAGGATGTCTGGTTCGGAGTTTGCGATGCTTCCTGCGACTGCTCCAATTGACTCGCAAAGTAATTGTGTCTCTGCCTGGCAGGGGTAGTACGCGGGACTCGATAGGACGTCCTGGAATAGCTTCTGGCCGTTCCCGTTCCATAGGAGCAGCGAGGGGAGCGACTTTTTACCACGGGGCTTTTGGAGACCGGCGAGGATATCTTTGGTGAGATCCTCAACTTCAAAGGCTGAGAAAGACCGATGTCGATGATTTCGATTGGGGCACATTCGTGAGAGCGGCCACCGCCGGGGTTGTGCGCCAAGGACGCCGGGTTGGTGGCACCCGGGATGATACTGGTTGCCATGATTTCTTCACCAGCGCTGAGAGCAGATGGGGGTGTTGGGTGGTGATGAAATGAGCGATATAGGTAACTGCTATGGCAGAGGAAGTGACTGGAGGGGGACCCCACCGACAAAGACCATAATGCTGTACGAACTATGTGTGACAAAATCGGTGGCTCTATCGTGGGTGATGACGGCAATGATACCCAGTCAGTACCTTGATGATGACAGCTCATACACGGAATGCTGGTTCCCAGAGAGCCTGAGGGCGGGTCGACTTCTCTCCTGGCACCCAGCTCGTGCCCTTCCCGAGCTACAGGCGGATTAGCTTCCAGTTCTGGCTTCCCTGTTGATTGACCTGGCTGCGATGATCCTTCATGCCAGCTTTGCTTCCTCCTTCTCCGCCTCATGAGCACAAAGCTGCCCATCAGCAACGCGCAGAAGACTACAACGCCGAGAGTCACAGCTGCTATCGTGCCGGTACTCCAGAGCGAGCTTGACTGCCCATTGAATGCCGCTGAGTTGCTAGTCACACCTGGTGTCATTGTCGTTGATGCTGAAGAGGTGCCGCTCGTCTCGGCAGTGTTGAGCAATGGCAGGTCAGAATCTTGCCAAATGACATGGAGATATTTGCCAGACACCGTCAACGTCTGTCTTGGGCCTTGTGAAGCCGTCACAGTAACAGTCGGCACGATGGTGGAGTAGTCTAGGCGGGTAACCGAAGACGGCCAAGTCGAAGCCAGCAGGGGTCCCGGGGTGAGGCTTGCGCATGGAACAATATTCCGATCATTTGAGTACAAATGCCCATAGAACCCACTTGTCGGTAGAAGAGCCTGTATTAGCCCGGAGCGGTGCAGGTAACCCCGCCAACAATAGCACAATAGCGGTTGTGCACACGTACCTCTGACAGCACTCAGCCTGAGTGCGCGAGCTGCCTATCAGATACGAATACTTAGTGTACCACCCGTCGGACAAACACCTGGACTGTAAGCCCAGTAAACGTCCGCAGGTGCCGTCATACTGGTCCAATAGAGAGAGGCGAGGAAATGCTCCGGGTAGCAGGGGTTGAGTTCAGATTGAGGGAAAAAGAGCATTTCATAGCGATCTTTCTGGTATGACTCGTATTTCATCTTCGGGAAATTTCGTGAACAAGCGCTTGTGACATTGCTCTGGTGGTATAAATGGTGTTGTTATCGGCGGAAAGCCTGTGGTTCGAGTAACCACACCATATGGCGGGTAATGAGACGAGGTTGAGGTCATTGTTTGTTGAGGTTTCGTTCCCGCGATGATTTATGATTCCCTAGGGAAACTAAGAGGCGTATGTCATGGGACTCGGGAAGAGGTGCTAAGAGGTGGTGGGTGCATGGTTAAATACCTTAGTTGGCATCTCGATGCGAAAAAGGCTTGCTTGGTGGCGGTCTTGGAAGGTTTTAGCAGCAAATTGCAGTCACTCAAAGCGACGCATGCAAGCCACTGATCTGCACAGCTTGCAATCGGCTAGCGTATACAGAGGGTAAAATGTCAGCGCACATGAGCCTTGTTGATAGGGCTTCACGTCAGAAGCGTTGCAGAGTGAAACTGAGGAAGTAAAAAGGGGTTGTGAAAAGTTGATTTTCCTTCTGGCTATCTGGCAAGTAGCCCCTCTTTGTAGTGATGAATAGTAGCAAAGCCATTACGCGGCTGTTGGCCACTATTGAAAATCCACAGATTCTGGTCTGGTACTTTTCAGAGTCTTTGCCTTGTTGTGGTTGCTAAAGGCCAGAACCCCCTTCTTTCTGACACCGTAGAACAGGGCCTGTCCGTCAGTCTTGGGGTCATGTTCCTATCTTATGGAGCCCTTATCCGTTTCATCTCGGACACCTAGGTCGAGAAATGCGTGCCGTATACTTATATCCGCCTCCGTATCCGTATGCTGCGGCGGAAGAAGAAGAAAACTGGAGCCGAGGAGGTGACCTCCTCTCCTCGACCAAGGGGGAATGATGACTTATATATGGCTATTAACCCTCCATCTTTCTCTCTGTAATGCGAATGGATAATGCGTATACCCTGGTTATTCCACCTATATATATATTATCACTTTGCTAGGCTTAGGGCATGTTTCGCCATTGAAGAACTTGAACAGCGCGGTCAAACTATAGGTGCTAAAACCATCTAAAGTGCAAGCAAATCCAAATTTTGCAAACCATGGAAACTGGGGGATCTGGCTGCCAGCCAAATAAAACTCAAGAGCTTGGGTGGGTAATTAGTTTGTCAAACCCCTATATTTCAGGGTTGGGAGTGAGACCATGAAGCTTTCAAGCTACCAACCCTGTAACCTATCAGCAATCCGACTAAGGGCCATGTGTAACCCTAACCCTACACCTGCCACTAGCCCAAAAAGGGGTTCAACCCAGCTGGGGCGATACTGTCGAAAGTTTATCTTACTTAACCTCGGTGAGATGTCCTTGGGCTGGTATTGAGACGGCAGAGGACAAGCAAACGATGAATCTCACAGTCGAGACATCGGGATAGGCGCTTGGCGACGGCGGGTAAGGTGGCCCTCCTCCGATGTTGCGTAATGCGCCCGCCGGAACCGACGTTTGAGGCCACGGTCTAGCGCGCTCTAAAGTTGGACGGCAAACGGCTGCGCCTCAGCTCCCTCGAGCATCATCAATCACTCGACTTTCAACAACCCGTCTTGTCATTTCCATCAATCCATCGCTGCAGCTGTTGGACGTCAATGTAACAGCGTCGTCCACTAGAACACCGGCACCTTATCTTATCGTCAACGGCCACCAAATTACGGATCCGTACCCACGTCGCATCATTGCGCCGTGCCAGGGGGCTTGCTTGAATCCGGGCGCCACCTGTCGTCATAGACGTTCCCGAACCTGCCAACCCATCAATCAGCCACGCGCAACGCGGCTCCCATCCCAGGTCCTCAGATCTGCCATCAAATTCGCACAGGACTTGCTCGTCGACCTGCTATCAATATGTCTTGGGACTTGTCTCGCACACGCACCCGCTGGCTTCGGACCATCAACACCAAGTACATTTATGGACGTGTCGTAGGTTTCCCACCATCCTGCCTCGTGCCAGCGCCTCGGTCTCGTCCTTGAGTCGGATCGCACACTCCCCAATAAAGCTAACAGGACACCTTCCTCCCCCAGCCCCTACTCAATACCATCATCTTCTTCATCGAAATGGTCCTCTTCGCCCGGCTCACGAGCCGCTTCAATGCCTACTACAATGAGCGACCCGTGCTCACCATGATGGTGAGCAACGCCATCCTCGGAGGAATAGCCGACACAGTCGCCCAGACCATCACATCCGTCAGGCAGCGAGCCGTCAGAAAACACCCCAACAACCTCAACTCCCAAGACGATGCTGCCGCTATCGAAATCCACGAGCTCGACCGCAAGAACCCGCTCAACGAACGGGACCTGGTGCCGGACTCCAGGCTGCTGCCCCCGCCGTTCGACTTCGAGAGATTAACACGGTTCATGGCCTACGGCTTTCTGATGGCTCCGATCCAGTTCCGGTGGTTCAAGTTCCTGGAAAAGACATTCCCTATTACCAAGACCGGCAGCGCGTTCGTGCCCGCAATGAAGCGAGTTGCCTTCGACCAGCTCATCTTCGCGCCGTTCGGTATTGCTGCCTTCTTCACTGCCATGACGATTGCGGAGGGTGGCGGGCGGCGGGCCGTGTACCAGAAGATGAGGGACATGTATGTGCCCACGCTCAAGGCCAACTACATGGTGTGGCCTGCCGTCCAGGTCATCAACTTCCGCTTGATGCCCGTTCAATTCCAGCTGGTAGGCACTCTCTCCGTCCCCGACCGCGTTCCATGATCGTATCTAGTTTACTAACGTCATATGCAGCCCTTCGTTTCGACCGTGGGTATTGCGTGGACAGCGTATTTGTCCCTTACCAACGCCGCCGATGATGTTGCTCAAACGGAGCGCATTTCCCCGGATTCGGCGACTGTTCGGCTGGCTTGAATACCGAGCACTGTACGATACAAACGACGCTCCGCAGCGGGATAACAGGACGTAGGCAAGGATCAGGTTGGGCATTTGAACGGAACGGATGGGTTACAGCCACCAGGCAGCCGTGATGCTCATCGGCTTGGACGGCGCGAGCCCGAGGGACAGGGACACATACATATCTCGGATTTCCTTCTGACATGGCAGACGGCGTTGGATGATAGATATTTGCTTTCGAATTTGGCTGGGAAGTGTAACATTTGCATCAGGTACCTGCTCAACCACCTTACGCCCAGCTTTTGAGCTCTATATGGACATTTTTTCGAGGCTTGGAAATATCGCACCTTGTTTTCCGTGGCGAGGGCAGGGACGTCCTGAATGTTGCTGCCAAGGAGAGAAAATTTCTGCGATGTCTGGTGCTTTCCATTTCTCAATCGGAGCTTCGTCTGCATATGTTTTCAGGCGGGAGGAGCAAATGCCGCAGAAGAACCTGGCCAGCCAACCACCATTCGACGTCACAGCTTCACAGGCGCGACCCCACCATAGGTTGGCTACCCCTCCACCCCTCCATGCCAAATCTCGGCCGTTCCATCAGATCATCTCATCATCGCTGCGTCTTTTACTCTGCCACTTGAATTCATCCATAAATATTCTGTGATATCAATCTATCTCGCATCCCTACACCCGGTTTCCCGGTTGACATTGACACTCCCATTCCAATTGCTCCTCCAGCCGCCAACATGTCTCTGGCAAACAAGCTCTCCATCAAGGAGGTTGACCTCAAGGGCAAGCGCGTCCTGATCCGCGTAGGTTTATGGCCGTGATATTATGCGTGCATTCATACACGCATCAGCCAGATCCCAGAGCTGACATTCGTCCGATCCAGGTCGACTTCAACGTCCCCCTTGATGCCGAGAAGAACGTCACCAACCCGCAGCGTATCGCCGGTGCCATCCCAACGATCAAGTATGCCATCGACAACGGTGCGAAGGCCGTGATCCTCATGTCCCACCTCGGCCGCCCTAATGGCAACGTCAACGCCAAGTACTCCCTGAAGCCCGTCGTTCCCGAGCTCGAGAAGCTTCTCGGCAAGAGCGTAACCTTCGCCCCCGACTCTGTCGGCCCAGAGGTCGAGGAGATCGTTAGCAAGGCCGATAACGGAGCTGTTATTCTGCTCGAGAACTTGCGCTTCCACATCGAGGAGGAGGGCAAGGGTGTTGATGCTGACGGGAACAAGGTCAAGGCCGACAAGGCCAAGGTTGAGGAGTTCCGCAAGGGGCTCACCAAGCTTGGAGATGTCTTCGTCAGTAAGTATTAACCCTGCTACCCTCGAGGCGAGCTTTGCTGACCAAACCTTCAATAGACGATGCCTTCGGCACTGCTCACCGCGCCCACTCTTCTATGGTCGGTGTCGATCTTCCTCAGAAGGCTGCCGGTTTCCTCATGAAGAAGGAGCTCGATTACTTTGCCAAGGCTCTTGAGAGCCCCAAGCGCCCGTTCCTCGCCATCCTCGGCGGAGCCAAGGTGTCCGACAAGATCCAGCTGATCGACAACCTTCTTGAGAAGGTTGACACGCTCATCGTCTGCGGTGGCATGGCTTTCACCTTCAAGAAGACCCTCTACAACGTGCCCATCGGCACCTCTCTGTTCGACGAGGCCGGCGCCAAGACCGTGGGCGACCTCATGGAGAAGGCCAAGAAGAACAACGTCAAGGTTGTTCTGCCTACCGACTATATCACCGCCGACAAGTTCGACAAGAACGCCAACACCGGCTACGCCACTGACAAGGATGGCATTCCCGATGGCTGGATGGGTCTTGACTGCGGCGAGGAATCCATCAAGCTGTACAAGGAGGCCATCGACGATGCCCAGACCATCCTCTGGAACGGCCCTGCCGGTGTGTTCGAGTTTGACAAGTTCGCCAACGGCACCAAGGCTACGCTCGATGCGGCCGTTGCTGCTGCCGGGAAGGGCAAGATTGTCATCATCGGTGGTGGTGACACGGCCACCGTTGCGGCCAAGTACGGTGTTGAGGACAAGCTCAGCCACGTGTCCACAGGTGGTGGTGCCAGCTTGGAACTCCTCGAGGGCAAGGAGCTGCCCGGTGTTACGGCTCTGAGCGAACGCTCGTAAGCTTCTTTTGTTAGGGGGCGGACGTTGGAGTCCGGTTTGCCTTTATCCTTGCAGCCTCGTCAGCAATGAAAGTAGGACTGGTAACATGGAATTGTCCGGTTCTGGATGGAACGGCCAGTCTTTAATGCGCCCATAGAACAAAACGTGCCCATGATAGCCAAGAGTATGTGTTCCATGTGCGTGAATGTCTGCTGGCCAACATTTCTCGTTCGGGGGGGTGATTCTGAGGAGCTCTATTGGTCTTTCCCTAAACCCGGTGATCTTTTGAGGATCTGGCGCAAATGATATGGCAGTTATACTATCCCGTGTTCTGCAGCTCGGCTCGACCCATTCCCAGTGCTCCCATGCGCTCGAATTGTGAAGTCTATCGTGAAGCCCGTTCGCCCTCCTTCTTCAACAGTCGATTGGAGTCTAGTTGCTCATCGCTTCTTGGACGCCTCGACCTTCTTCAGCTCCTCCCTGTGCACGTACAGCTGGTTAGCGATCGCAGTAGATCTGATATGGAGGTAGCGTGAGAGTCCCGTGTCCGGCATACCTCAGCTGCGTGGAGAAGTCGTCGCTCGTGTCATCGTCATCCCAAGACTCCTCCCAAAGGTGTTGTGTCCCTTCACTGCCGTTAGCAGCTTCTGTGTCCTCGGCGGCCCAGTCTACAGAGTCGACCCGTTAGTAAGCTGAGCTGATACGCCGACGTAGCGTATTCAGTGAGGGATGGAATATGGAGAGGCAAGGCGGAGCGCACCATCAACCGGGAAGTCCTCGAATTCGTCGTCCTCTTCGAGCGCGGCGGTCGGCTTCTGCTCTGCGACGGTCTCGGGCTTGTTCTCGCCGGCGGCAGGCGCCTTGTCGTCCTTGGGTGCGGAAGATGAGGAGGCCATGGTGGGAGGCTGCGTTGGGGTGATGGCGCTTGGGCTGGCGAGATGTAATGGTGATGCGAGTGTGAGCTGCGCAGAGGGTGGTTGGCGGGCTGGTTGATGCGGGTTTGTTTGGTTATTCGGGGCTGCTGCTGCGAGAGACGGAGCTAGGTTAGGAGTGCCCAGGTTCGCGCAGACGCGCCAGCTCGGCTTCATCCGTCAGCGAAGCGAAAAGCTGAGTGGCGGCGGCGCTTGGGTGCACGGGCCAGTTTGATAAGATTGATGCCATCAGCGATTGAAGGCGTCTCTTGCACTGTGCAACAGGACTAGAAATTGCCTCCTGAGACCTGACTTGTCAGGCCCAACTTCATGTCAATGACCACCTCAGGGATAGAGAGTTTTCCATTCAGGATAGGTATTGAACTGTGGCTTCACTCGAACATCTGTCTGTGAGGACTTCTCCAGACCAGGCTATCGGCAAGGCGCTTCAGGCCTGCTCGTTTGCTCGACATGTACGGATCCGTAGGTAGGTCATGTCTGATGTAAACGGTCGGGTCTCACCTCTTCTATGTATCTAAAAGCCAGCCCCTTTCACGGATGCCTTATGCACTTCAAGAAACTAACCTCAGCCCGAAGCTCTCCAACCGTTTGCGCGGGGTATTCAGGAAGAGCGAAGAACTTTAGAGCCCGTAAATATGACAAAGCCGAGCTGGCTAGCACCGTTACTACACACAACGCTTCATCGATCGTCTGTTGGCATGCTTTATGAGCAGGAGTTGAGATTGCCACTTGAACCACCCGAACCCCAAGGTAATGCGCTGAAGGCTCAAGACCCCAAACCTGCAAACGAATACGACCCCTCTTCGTCGCCAGGCATCCAACCGTCATTCTCCCTTCAAACTTGGCGGGGCTGTGATCCTTGCCTGCGGGGGCCTCTATTGTAGCGACCGCTGACCTGCAGCAGCAGCGTCAGCTCGCAGCTCCTCACATCCGCGGCGGACATCCTGTCCAGACCGTTTTAAACCGCACGGCTCCGGCTTTTTGCTGCTGGGGTTGGCCTGCCTTCCAGCCGCATTTCCTGGCTGGCAGTTTCTGCTGCCCCCTTGTGCCTTGCTCCTTCCTGCGACCGGATTACGCATTCGCGGATTCACCGGGTTTCTCGGCCTTTTGCTTCTGGAATCCTCAGCTACCTATTTGCCCCGGGACGCTGCCGCTGATTCTCACGCCCTCTGCTGCATGCACCTTGCGGGCTGCGCAACAACAACGGAGCACAAACACAACTTTCGCCAGACGCAATGTCGGCCCTTCGCTCATGGCTGCGCGGGCCCTCCGGGGGTTCGAGTTCCAAGGCGTCGTCCACCAAAGCCGCCAGTCCCCTGCCAAGCCCCGCCGCGAGCTTGTTGGCAGTCAATGGCCATGCCAAGCCCGCGCTCAGTCCGGCACAGCAGGAGAACTTGGATATTGAGGACGCGATGGAAGCCGCTGGTCGCATCATGAACGATGATATCGAGGGCGCCGAAGCCCGTTTGCGCAGTCGCGAAGGCGGCTCGGCATTTCATCAGCTCGGGTTGGGTCTCTCCACCTTCATGAGGAGTGTCTTGGGCTTTGAGAAGGAGATCATGGCTGAGGCTGCTGCCCTCTTGACTGAGACTGAAAACCGCGCCTGGAACGACATGAAGAAAGCGCAGAAGGACGCCGAAAAAGCCACTGGTGGTGGTGGCGGCGGCTGGTTCTCAAAGGCAACCCCGGCCACAACGAGTCCCTATGGTGCACCAAGGAGTAGCAGCACGATTTACCCGCCTGGCTCGGAGTTTGCCCTCGTCTACGCCTTGTCGCTGCTCATGAACGCTGTGGTAGGCGTTATGCATGAGAGTCTGACGGAGGGCCTCAAGGGGTTTTACAAGCTTCGCAGGGCTTATGCCACATTGGAGGGCATCATCCAAGCCGAGGATCAGTATGTGAGGTCGCTCCACGGTGATGTCTCTGCACCTATCGCCGCGCCGAAGCGGCCACGGATGTCAGACGATATGATGCCCGGAAGCTTTGATGACTCGGAATTCGCGGATCTCGAAGGCGCCGATACCCCTGCCAAGGGTGGCAAGGATGGGAGCGATGAGGACTTTGTTGATCTTGCCAATGACCTTTCTAGCGCGCAAACGCCAGGTATCCCCACGGTCACGGTCAACGACACGGACAAGACCACCGGTACTGTCGCGGACGCAGCTGCGATCGACGAGAAACTTAGCCGGCTCAGTGTCGCTGACAAACCGCCCAGCGATACCCAGGGGTCGTCACGCCCGCAAACTGCCTCAACGCAAAGCTCGCAGAATGGGGCTGGCTTACCAGAGCCCCGGACCTCCAATTCAGGACGGCCGTTCCCTAACAGCGCCGAGAAGGACAAGGACATGTTTACATCGCCGGTTGATGTTTTCGTACATAGCGGCGCGAATATGTGCTATGGAATCCTGCTTCTCATTCTCTCTATGGTCCCGCCAGCCTTCTCTCGCCTTCTCTACGTCATCGGATTCAAGGGAGATCGTGAGCGCGGAATACGGATGTTATGGCAAGCAAGCAAGTGCCCGAATATCAACGGTGCGATGGCAGGTCTCATGCTCCTCCAGTTTTACAACACTTTCCTTGGGTACGCGGATATCCTGCCAAGCGATAGCGACGTCGAGGAGCTCACAAAGTCTGATACAGACTCGGGCGATGTGGAAGCTGTTGGTTATCCCAAGGAGAAGTGCGATGCCCTTCTGGCAGACATGCGCGTCCGCTATCCTGAGTCAGGTCTGTGGAAGCTTGAAGAGGCCCGCGTCCGTGCCAATACCAGACGTCTGGACGAGGCTATTGAGATGCTCGACGACAACACCGAGAACAAGATGCGACAGATTACGGCCCTCAACAACTTCGAGCTAAGTATGAACTCGATGTACGCCATGAACTTTCCGCGTATGCGCGACAACTTCCTACGTTGTATCGAGCTCAACGACTGGAGTCACGCTCTGTACTATTACATTGCCGGTTGCGCCGATCTTGAGCTCTACCGAAATGAGTTCCATCGCGCAGCAAGCCTTGACAGGGACAGTGCCGAGTATAGGATTGTGAATACCGAGGCCCAGAAGCACAAGAAGTCGGCCGAGGACCACTTCCGGAAGGCGCCGACCGTAGCAGGCCGCAAGCGCTTTATGGCGCGCCAGCTACCGTTTGAGGTTTTTGTATGCCGGAAGCTGCAAAAGTGGGAGGAACGCGTCAAGGCGCTGGGGGTAGACCTTGCTGACGCCATCGGCGTTAGCCCGGCGATGGAGATGATCTATCTTTGGAACGGCAGCAAGCGCATGCCCATGGATCGGCTTGAGAAGGCGAGAGGGTACTTAGCTTGGGAGCGTTGCACGACCGGGAAGGAGAACTGGGCCAAGATCCAAACGGAAGTGGATGAGGCCGCCATTGCAACACTAGCCGAGTCTGCGCTGCTGAGGCAGTTGGGCAAGGGGGCAGAGTCCAGGAAGTTGGTCCAGCCCCTATTAGAGATGGACAGGTATGTCTGTGAAACTTTCCGCTGCCTTCGGTACTATTTACTGACAATTTTCCCAGCACATTGTTTAAGGGACCAACGAGGGATGACTACTGCCCTGCCGCCGCCCAATACGAAATAGCTGCCGTAGCGTGGATGGAGTTTTGCAACCCTAACGCATGGCCAAAGACCGACGAAAAGACTGGAGAGGTGACCACCGGCACAACGGACATAGAGACCTTCCGCCATCAGAAGGCGGACGAGTGCCAAATATATCTAGACAAACTCTCCAGGGCGGAAGCTTTCGTCCTTGACGCGCGATTTGGCATGAGAGTCAAGGCCGGCATCGAAACAGTCAAGTGGGTCAAGGGAAAGAAAGGATGGGCTTGATTCTTACCGAAAGATTTTAGATTGTCCTTCTTGCAGGGGGAACACGGCACATTACACTAGATGTAGGATAGACGTGCTTGGGTATGACTTCTTCAGGGTATAGAGGCTTGGGTTGCATTTTCTTTAGCGTGTGATGGTCTCGAGTGATTCTTGCACATAGTGTACATACAACATGGGTAGGTCGCTGTGATGGATGAGTTGGGTATTCCATATAGCACGACTTAGAGTAAGGAGAAGCGCTGATAACGGCGGAGCAGTGGATAAAAATGTGTTTCATGGCTCACCACGCAGAGTAGAAGTAAAACCGCTGGCATTATTTTAGCTGGAAATTCAGTCAACTTCTCTAATTATAGAATGCAAACCAAGAAGTGCAAATTCGGGTATCCCAGCTCAAACATCCAACTCAAACTCCCGTATCCGCTTCCAAAAACCGCGCCAGCTGAATGTGCATCCTAAACCAACCAAGATAGTCTTCCAGAGAAAAGCATCAACATAACTCCATGGCTCATCAACAAACTCAACTCGCCATGCTCTTCCTCCCCCTATTTCTCCTACTCCTCCTCAACCCCTCAATCCCATCCTGGATCATGCTCCCCGCCCCATTCGCAGCCTTGTCTCCCTTCTCCTTAAGATGGTGCTTCTCCGCCTCATCACGCACATCCTTCATCACGTCCCCTCCCAGACTCGTCCCGTGAACCCAGTCCAGCACGCCCCAGCATCCAAAATTCCCAGTGGGTCGTGCATAGTGTAGCGAGGTGCGCCGCGTGACGCCCCCCATGATGATTCCTGGGATGATGGTGTACCCGGAGAGGGTGAGGGTTTCCTCGACGGTGCAGAGGCCGAAAAAGAGGAAGTAGGTGAGCAAATGGAGGTGGCGCTGCATGAGGAGAGCGGGGAGGTAGATTGGGAGGAAGCGGTGGAGGAGGAAGGGGAGGGGGTGGTCGGCCATGAGCAGCAGGGAAAAGGGGGCTGCGCGGCGCTGATGCGCGCATTGGGCGTGTTGCGCGGCGAGGCGGCGCGTGGAGCGCTTTGAGGTTTGCGTGTGAAGGATGTACCGGTGGATGTAGTAGGTGAGGACCTCGCGCGCGGCGAAGAGGATGGCGATGTGCTTGCCCATCTGCCATGGGAGCGGGAGGGTTGCGGCGGCGTGGAAGAGTGGGGACTTGAGGATGAGCGCGGCGCCGAGGGAAATGACGCCCTCGAGTATGGTTTCGAGGGTGAGATTGAGCAGGGCGAGGCCCAGGAGGCGGGCTATCGAGCGGGCATCGCGTGGCGGGAGCGCTGAGGCGCCGTTGTACTTGATGGTCTCGGCGAGGGAGGGCAGGAGAGTGTCAACGAGGAGGAACAAGAGCGAGGGTATGAGCCAGAAGACTATTCGCAACCCGACTGTCCCGAAAAGCTCGACCTTCAGTGGGGAGTGACTGAGGATTAAGGTCGTCCAGGTCATGTAGAAGAAGAGGAGATTGAGCGAGGTTGACCACGATGTTAAGGAGGACGAAAAGAAGTAGGACGCGATGGGAACTGATAGTAGCAGATCCATCTTGACTTTTTCGCGACGATGGTCGACTTCAATGTGGTACGGGGCTTCAATTTCGAGCTGTAGGTAACAATGCAAAAGAGAGAAGCCCGAGTCCCGCTGACAATGGCCTTACAACTGCTTCATCCTCCCGCCAAGTTCGAGAACACCCAATTACGTCATGTTTCCAACGACTTGGTTACCTCGCCAGAACGGGAAGGCGGTCTAGGTGGGCAGAATCTCAAGTTCGTGCAACTCCAGGACTGCAATCCTGTGAGATAAAGTGGCCGGAATGTACACCGAGTTCGGTCGCATGTGAAGTTTGAATGAACTGCCAGTAGCGCTTGCCACGGCGATTTCCCCTGAGATATTGACGACATCTTTCTGACAACTTCCCCGCAAGTCCGATCGCTTTCGGAGGGGTTCTGACCGTTGGGGCTTTTCGCTGGGAGGCCTGGCCGGATCCATAACGGGACAGGGGCTCGCAAGCGGGAGCGATCGCCGCCATGGACAGCGAGACGGCGCCTCGCGCTGAACATCTCGACGTCGTGTATTTCCCGGCTCGAGTTGGGTGGCAGCACTGCCGTAGAGAATTATTACGGCGCGCTGAATAAAACCCGGCCGGCGCACGGAGCTTCTGGAGTGAATCCGGGCGAGCCGTGATGCCAAGCGCTGGGAGCGACACGGAAGGCCTTCCAGACTGGAGCTGGAGATCATAGCAGTCACGGTGCGTAGTCTCCCTGGTTGCCCAGTTGGTGCCGGTAACGGCGGATAAGCTGCTTCGGTCAACATGAAACTGGATTGCGCTGGGGCCTGCATCCGGAACCACACCTGTTCTGCGTTCTGCGTGTAAGATGCATGCACGCTGCAGCTCAGCGGCCCCTCAGCTCGATGACCCTCTCTCCCTTCAATTAATTGGCTGCGGCCACATGAACGGCCGAGACATGAGTTTCTTTTCAAGCTGCGGAGAGCGAGAGAAACGCGCCAGCCGGCAAATATCAGAGCCCACCTTAGCCGTCGTCCATATCATCAAAAAGAAGATATCACAAGAGGGAGAGACGGCGGAAAGGCGAGGAGGGGCGAAGGATCACGAGGCGGGGGGCGTCGCAGTTGGCGGTGGTTGGTAGTCGACGAACTGTGCGGGCTGCTGTGTCGCTTCCAGAAATCAATATTCTCCATCTTGGGTGTTACGCAGGGATTCTCCACACGCACGCAGCGCCCAAAGTTTGCCGTGGGTGGTTCGCCTTTTCTTGCATGAAAATTATTCTCACGCTCCAAGAGCCGAAACCGAGAAAGTATAACCATTGCGGAAAATGGCGTTGACAGCATTTATTTGATGGTTCGCTTCTCGCGATCGGCTCCGCTGTGGGTCGGACCCGGAGCTCGGGCCCCGTCGAAGCTCTGACATTTTGACTGGCGTGTGAGCTCTGCGAAGAAGCTGCATCCTGGCTGCGTCCTTTTCCCTTTGGCGAGCTTTGTTGGGTTGTGAAGGTCGCAGGGGGCCTCAGCTCGCTGCGGGCGTGGGGGGCGGGGCACCGAGGCACGGGCTTAAGTGGCCACTGTTAAACACGAAAAGGGGTGGGATTGATCAATTCAGGGGGTCTGATTCTCCCGTCGAGCCGTTAGGAGATGTGCGTGTGAGCGCAGCCGGATGCTAACAGCGCCGGCTGTGGGAGGACCCGTTCTGATAGATTGGGCAATCTGAGTGGCAGTCAGCAACCGGGTCGCGCACAGTCCCTTCCCTGTGGTCTCCAGTCCAGCTCTGTCCTCCTCGTCCCTGGATTTTGATCTCCACTTCCTCCTGCAGCAGCAAAGCAAAGCAAGCAGAGCTCTCGTTCCTCCGTCCACGCCGTGTTTGGCAGCGACATCTGCTCTCGCACTCCCCTCGAAGCGCTGCGCTGTGACGGCGCGCCTTTTCCCCCACCGCCCAACCTTCTCCTCTGCACGCCACCGTTGGAAGAGGAAAGACACGGTCAATGCTCAGGATTTTAGCCCGCGACATGCAGCAAGGCGTTGCCCGACCCCGTCGCTTGTCTCGCAGAACGTCGAGCTTGGTGCTGTGAAGTCAATTGCATCCCTACGCGCGACAGGGTCTACAGGGTCTCTTGCGCAGAGGAAAGATCTGTTGCTTGCTCCGACCGTCAGACTAACCGGTCCCGGACCGGTTACACCTATCGTAGCGGGCCCTCGACACCTGATCTCCCTGCATACGCCCAAGACGCAAGGCAGGACGCAGGTTTGCCGTTTGCTACTGCAGGAGGCAGTCTCAACAATTAGCCGCGCCAGATCTGCGAGGCAGAAGCAAGCTCAACTCGGTTTTGACACGCGGATCTTCCAGAAAGAGGCTTTCGGCTCCCGAGCTACCGGGCTAACGCGCCATAACACTCTCGGCACGCCGCCGACGCCCGCCGAGATGGATCGCTCCTCCTCCCCACCTGTCCAGCCCCCTTTCACAGTCCCGCGGCATACCCGTGACAGAGAACGTGGTTGGGCTCGGGAACAAGAACGCGAAGCCTCCCTTGCGTCGTCGCGACGCCCCAACGCCAACGCCCCTCACGCCATCTCGACAGCCGACCCGAGCCGCGACAGAGACTCTAACGACGTCTTCGGCGACTGGACCGATCGAGATCGCGAACGTTACGTCGAACGCTACCTTCGCGATAGAAACAACGACCCCGTCGCCCCGGCCCGCCTCAACACGCCCGGTGCCTCGCCCGAGGTCATCTCGTCGCTGATCACCTCGCTGTCGGCCTTCTCCCGTCCCCTTAGCGCTCATTTCGAGAGCCCCTCCTACCTGAACCCGAACGGCATACAAACTCCTCCTAATAATACCTCGACGCCGAGTTCTCCCACGGGCCAGCTCGGTGGCTCTTTCGGTGTCGACTACGGCGCGTATACCCAGCCGTCGCTGAACGAGATTCGAGAGGGGGAGGTATCGCTAGATGAGCTGGCCGCGGCCCCTCCGGTAATTAGAACCTCGAAACCACCCAGCGGTTTCTCGCCCTTGACCGCCCAGAAATCCCCAAGAAGCCCAGGTACCCGCGATGCATCCGGTCTGAGAAGTCTACTCTCGCGGAGTAGTTCCGGTGGTCTTTCCCGTCCGTCTAGTAGGGGTTCGGTAGCATCCGGGGCTGAAAGCATCGGTAAACTGAGCATCGAACGCTCGAGAGAAACCCAAACTAATGTGGAGGGTGATACGCTCAAGCGGCAGAACTCGCACGACAGCTGGGGGAAGAAGAGCGGCAGGAACCAGCGTGGGTTGATGTACATGAGCAGCAGAGAAAGATTGAAGGAAAACGAAGCAACAAAGAAGAGGGCGAGCATTGGCGCTGTTGGTAGTCATTCCAACGGACTCGCGTCCACTGGTGGTAACTTGCGCCTCGACCCACTATCTGCCGAATCCGTGATCAACGAAGAATCGCTGAGCGAATCTCCACCCCAATCCCAAAGACCCAGCTGGAGTGCGGATACCGGGAACGGTGGTGGTCTGCCGAGTCAGCGCCCTATTCCTACTCGAGACTCGTCACTTAGGAAGACGGGACCAAACGCAAAGAGGTCGTCGGCGAGGAATTCTAAGTCCAAGCGGGACAGCGACGGGGCTGCCAACGACACGATACAGGAGCTGGACGAACATAGTAGTGGCACGCGCAACTCAAAAACCGAAGCGAAGCGCCGCCAAGCGACTATCAAGCGGGACGATCTTGACCCGGTACGCCTTTCGGCTGACCTTTCTCGAAATCCATCATCATTCAGCAAACCTCGCCCAGATATCTATAGCACGAGCCCTTCTACACCAGCGAGTGCGATGTTCCCTGATCTCGACCCCGTCGACGACGGCGCTCCATCTCCTGCGGTCGCCCAGGGCCGAAGAAGGGACCGAGACACAAGCGCAGAGCGCCGTTACAGGCGACGCTCCGGTCACCTTACACCAGATCCCCTTGGGGGTTATCTCAGCGAGAACGGGTCAGCAACGCTCAAGACGAAACGCAGCAGTAGCAGACTCAAGCGGCTTTCGGGCGCGGCGAGCCCCACTACAGATCGATCGTCGGACCACGGTGTCTCTGCCAGGAACTCACACAGCGATCAGCCCCATATTGCATACGAGAGACCAACAAGCGCAGATAGTGTCGATGACGCTGTTGAGAGCTATCTGTGCAGTCCACGATTGAGCCAGAAGATCCGGCATCCGCAAACAGGGAGGGTCATTAGCTTTAGCGAAGTTGGAGATCCAAGTGGAAGCGCTGTATTCTGCTGTGTGGGCATGGGCTTAACTCGGTATATCACGGCATTCTACGATGAGCTGGCATTGACTCTCAAGCTTCGTCTAATCACCCCCGATCGGCCAGGTGTGGGAGATAGTGAGCCATACGCCGAAGGCACCGCGACTCCTCTCGGTTGGCCTGGTACGTTGCCCCTAAAAATTTCCACCTGATCAAAAACTGACCGCGAAAAGATGACGTCTACGCAATCTGCCAATCCCTGAAAATCACGAAATTTTCCATCCTTGCCCACTCGGCCGGTGCCATATACGCTTTAGCCACAGCGCTGCGAATGCCTCAGCACATTCGGGGCAGAATTCACCTGCTTGCCCCATGGATCCCCCCATCACAGATGAGCGTGTTTGGCGCCAGCGCCCAGACACCGCTCCCTCCTACGAATGCCATCCCTACCAGCCAACGGATTCTGAGGGCCCTCCCGACCCCGTTTCTCAAAGCTGCCAACAGCAGTTTTATGACGGCTACCAGCTCCAGCATCACCAGCTCACTTCCAAAGCAAAAGCGAGCCAAACGCGATAAGAAGGCCTTGGCGGCAAAGGAGGCTAAACGCGCAAGTGCGGAGGCGCTGGAAAACAAGGAGAACCGGCTCAGCGATCACCTGCCAAAAGACATGCCCCCAATACAGGCTGCCGACGAGAAGATGGACCAGATCCGACCAACTGGGGCAAGCCCTACTTCACCAGAGCCTGGGAGGACGAATGGATCGCTCACAAACGCTGTTGGACACCGCCATAACCGCTCGAACTCGTCGCAGCACGGCAGTCGTCGACAGTCGGAGAAGGAGGAACACATTCTCTCTGCGGCCGCCGCCATTGCGAATTCGCAGCTCATGGATCGTGAGCGTCAGGAGACGTACGACAATCGTCTGACCCACGCCATATGGCAGCTCGCGACCACTGGTGCAAACCCCGCAGTTGACCTGCTGGTCTGCTTGGAGCGCCGACACACTATCGGCTTCCGCTACGTTGATATTACCAGGCCAGTTGTTATCCACCACGGCAGCCGAGATAATCGTGTGCCTGTGGAAAATGTCAAGTGGCTGGGGAAGACGATGCGCCGGTGCGAAGTCCGGGTGCTGGAGGGCGAAGGCCATGGCTTGATGGCTAGCGCGCAAGTAATGGGCGGCATCCTCATGGAGGTCAGCCGGGAATGGGAAGAATGGGGCCGTGTGACTGGCGCAACAAGGCGGGAAACTGAGAGGTCGAGGAGGGGAACCATCGGCCAGGCAAGGTGAGAGACTTGTTGGATACCTTTGGTAGCACAACCTCGCCCTACACCAACTGCCAACCTTGGGCCCGAGCCATTACATACGCCTCGTTTGTCTTAACACTGTTGGTCATCGGGTACTAGCTCTGTTTGGCCAAACTATGTGTGTACAGAGGTGCGGATAGTCGTATCATTACTCATCAGCTTTGTGTAAAAAGGCTTTGCGGTCTTCCCGGTTGAGGGAATCGAGCAAGCGCATTGCTCGGGCCGTGGATGCGGGTGGCGCATCTAAAAGTGTGTGGATATCCTAGCGCGCATACAGCGGCGTGCTTTTTTTTCTTGACGACTTTCGTCAATGTTTTATTCCATATCCGCCTATCTATAGTCTAGGACTTGTACGCGTGTACAAATAATGTCGAATGCTAATGCAAACTCCTTTGAAGTATGCTCTCTGTCAACTTTGGTGCCGACGATGTTTGTGACGCACAGCCCCCTTTGATGTCCAACACCGCTTTCTTCAACGGCTTCGGCAGCAAGCCATATCCAAGGGAACAGCACATTTGCTTCGCCTTTAGAAAAACCACACAACACATCACTAACCCGCTTCAGGCTGGAGACTTATACATCCTGCTTCGCTTTTCCCTGGCATCGGCCCCTTTGCCCAGCTGCAATCCATGTCTGACGCTCACACAGGCGCAGGTACGGGCGTGCTTGGCAGGCCTGCAGCCCCGGTAATCTCGGAGGGTTCGAGCTTCACTCTGAGCTTGATTCTATCCACACGCATGTCAGTCAATGGCCTCGAGCATGTGGCATCAGGGTACATGTCTCTCAGGGATTGGGTCAGGATTCCGGTTGGCATACGTGGGCATGCGTGGTTTCAAGAGCGAGACATACCCACCCTTTGGACGTTTATTCTTGAACTTGTCCTTGCCCTTCTTCATGCGAGCTTTGAGGCGGCCGGCGTACCCGCGGGCTTTCTTGATAGCGCGTCGCGGCAGTAGCTTGAGCTTCTTACGGCGGATACCCTTGGACTTGCTGGACTTGCCCTCAGAATCCGGAGCGGGTGTCTTCTTGGTCTTAAAGGCGTCGCCGAGGTGCGGGATGTGGATGGCGTTGGTCGTGTCGTCGATCTCGGGGAGTGTGATGTGTGTGCTGGCGAGGGCATCGTCGAGGTTTGCTGCTGTGAGGGGCAGGTCGGGCGCGCCGGTCTCGGGGAAGCGGAAGTCTTTGAGGGACTGGGTGATTTTGGAGTCTTGAGAGAGGCGTTTGGGTTGCTTGCCGGCTGCGGCGGCTGATCGGGGGATGGTTGCTGAGGAAGCGGAGGAGGCGCGCGGCTTGGTCTTGGGTGGCTTTGCCTTCTTTTCCTCGGGCTGCTTGAAGGGCTTTGGAGGTTTGGCGGGTTTGGCGGGTTTGGCGGGTTTGGCAAGTTTGTGTTTGGAATCAAGGGCAGGGCTTGGCTCCTCGGTGGTTGGTGGTGCCAATGGTACTGGTTCGACGGTTGTAACTTCGGTAGCCGGTGCCTCGGGAGCTGCTAGGACCACGGGGGCCGCCAGCTTGCCAAAGGAGAACATCGCAGCAGGGCTTGGAGTCTGGAGATAGATGAGCGGTGTTAGCGTGAGAAAGAAGGGGCAAATGATTGACCTGCTTTGTTGGGCTCTGAGGTTGTCAAAGCAGGGGGCAGCTGACCAGCTGAGGAAAAGGTGTCGCACGAGTATCGGTAGGATGCTTTGGAGCCCAATATCAGGAAATATGACGGGCTTGTAATGCTAGAATGTAAAATGATGCAGTGTAGGGTGTCGTGGTGATTCAGCAGGTCTGAGGCTTGAGCGTTCGGGTACAGGTTCGCAACAACTCCAAGTCGCCATTTGTCAGACGAAACTCGACATCTTCCCCACCAAGGCTCGCTCTTTCCGCATCTGCGCTCTTGCCCGAGACTACCCGCTGCGCGTTTGCAAGTCGGGCCATTGATCTGCTCCCGCCTGTGGAAAGCTCCGCGCTATTCTTGCGAGGTATTCTTGCGACAGCATTTGAGTGGGAAGGCGCCACTCACGAGAGCCCCTCACGGCTTCATTCCGCGTGAATCCGAACTCCCAGGGCTTTGTCTCTTGTGACCTTTATCACGAGCACGAGTGTCCACTAATTGATCCCATGGCGGAACCGCTCCAGCGGGCTGATCTCGATAACTCGCCACCTCATCATGAGTGCCCTATGAGGAGGAGCGTGTCTAGACGCAATTTGTCTGATGGAGCAACTGCTCGTTCGTGTTTCTTGACATCGAGACCGCGAGAGTGTGTCAGGTTGTCAGCCTTGACTCAGAGCTACGTCTGACCTCCAGGACATTGGATCAGCTCGGCTCGCCGACCTGTGTCCTGACAAACAACCGAGGCGATTGTGCTACCCAGTTTCGGTTTCTGTTGATTGATTCACGGGCCAGAGAAGCTGACTGCGTCCGCTCATGGCTATATATTGAACCCAACCCTTCGGCTCTGCTCTCCTGGCTCTTCTTCAGCACACACCGACCACGCTACCGACAAAGTATCACTACCTACGCCAGATCTGCCTTGAAGCACACCGGCAAGCCTTTTAAGATTTAACACACGGGAACTTATTCCACCTCTCAACACAGCTTCACACTCACCATGGATAAAGCATCAAGACCTTCGTATTCAACAAAAGACTAATATTTTTGTGAAGCATCGTCTGAATGGGAAGCCCCAGAGGTAGACTTCAGCGACTACTGTAACATTCCCCTTTGATTGCGCCATCATGTGACCGTGGCTTCCACGCTTGTTATGTGCTAACACTTCTCAGCGCATCTGATGAAGAACGAGGCCGAAGCCAAGGAACTAGCACCGAGAGTTATCCAGGATAAAGGCGGCGACAACATGGACATTGACCAGCTCAAGAAGTTCCGAGAAGGCATGGATTCGAAGGAGGACGAATCGACTGGGCTTGCACAGGCCTTTTACAGCGCAATTGTTGCTGAGCTGGACAGTAAGTGTTTTCGAGCAAAATCGGCGGTATTCCACAGCTGCGAATGGATACAGCTGATACGTTGCTTGGACATGATTGCTCGAAAGAGTTAAGCAGAGGACAATTTCGCCCCCTGCGTTGAATTGAAACTTGTGTTGGCTCTCCACGAACTATGAATTGGTGGTGATGCTCAACTAACGAAAGCGGGTTCCTCCAGAATCGATCCTTGGCACAAATGTAGCCTGTGTACCTCTCCTGGGGACTGGGCGCACGCTCCTTCTAGTAAACAACAAGAGAATAGGTGACAGAGACATAATGAAACGCGTTGATCTCAGCATGATGATTTCTATAGGCTAAACCTGAAGCATGTGTCAAAACCTCGTGTCACCACTCAAGTCATGGAAGGTAGGTATTTAAGCGAGCCCACCACTACCGGTTATATTGACGGCTACCCTTTTCTCATTCCTCGGGGTCTGCGCCATCTGCGCACGACTCCATCTCCCTTGGCTGGTAAAGCTCTAGGAGCCGACGAGAAGGATAACACACACGTGCGCAGGATGGACGCGTGTCTCTACGACATCGACAACTTCGGGATGCCTCGCATAGCCTGCCTCGGTGTCTCAATAGGGCACAAATCAGGAAAAATGGACACATGTACAGGCGGATGCCGCACCAGCCTACGCCCAAGCTTGAGATTGATAAATGGATTGGTGATTTATTGCGAGGCCGCCTGAGGAGTAACCAGTGTGACGACACCCTTGGCTTGGGGTCGAGTGGTGAAAGCCCCAGGAGGGCAGCTCCCAATATCCAGGACCCAAGGAACACCGTCGCGATATTAAGCGGACCATTGTCATGGGCAGCTAAGGTCACATGGGAGCCCATTGTGTCCAGAATTGGTCGTCCTGGGCACGGCACGGCAGCTACGCACCAGACTTGGCAGCGCTGGCCGCACCAGCCACGACCCGTTGCCTAGCACTGCCGACCCCTGAGATTCTGGGAACGCATGAGGGATTCCATATAAAGTGGAGGAGCATTTGGCAGGACCCTACTACTCCCCACACACTTAACCCCAGTCTCCCGCACCACACCCTGCAGCTCAATTGCACATCATAATAGCTACTTTAAATCTCTATATTCCTCTTTGGGATAGCAACACCTTTTGACATGATCTTCTCCACTACCCGCGTCATCCTCGCCTGCGTCTCAGCGCTCGCTGCCGTCGCGAGAGCGGAAGGCAATTGCGACAATGGCATCCGTCTGGCTGAGAGTTCCAAAGAGTTCTATCTCACCAACAACACCGCCGGTTCCGTAAGGCATATCGACTACGCCAAGTGGTTGCTGTACAGCGGCCCCGAGCACCAATTCAACATCACATGGGAGTGTGCTGATGCATCTCTCCCCGTCCTTGTCCAGTGGACAATAAATGGATCGGACAGCACCGGCAAACAAAAGGAAATCCGATGGGGTCGCAGTAAGTACCATAAAGGTCATTCTGGCTGTTCATAACGCTAATAAACACTCTTTAGATCTCACCACCGATTTCACAGACCAGAAATTGGGTAACGGCACCTTCTGGTGGAAGCCAGCCGCTGCCCTCAGCGACGTGACCTGGGACAACGACACCTTCACGCCCAAAGTCTCAACCGACGAGGCAAGGGCGCAGGCCAGCCTGAACTGGAACTACATCTCCGTCTCGCAGCCCGAGAAGGGTCCCAGCAAGCCGGACCACGCCCAAAGCCAGCCTTTTACGCTCCAGTCCGATCGAATCTTCGAGTTCATGCAGAGCCAGTATAAGTCAGGGTCTGAGGCCGAGTATCGCAAGTGGTTGATGGCCGTGGTGCCCGGTGTCATCATCGGCATTCTCATCTTCACGCTGTTTGGTGTCTACATTGGGTATTCGATCGAGAAGCGCCAGATCTACAAGCGGCAGACGCTGGCTGCTCGGTATTAATGACGAGGCTATGTCAAGGGTTAAGGGGCAATTTCTTCTTCTCATTTTGCTTTCAGTCATGACTCTCTTTTGATGTAGCAGCGGACAAATCATTCCCATAGACAGCGTCGGCACATTCGCTTTCATAGCCATACCCACAGGGCGTCCTGATCGGCTACAGGACGACCCTGAACTGTACAATAATATCTGCGTTTAACACCTACCACCTGCATCCCCCTGACTACCCCTCCAAAACTCCCCATCTACTCACCCCCAGGCTTCCTCCCCAAACAAATCAAAAACGGAAACGTCATCTTATGTTCCATAACCCGATTCCCCAGCTCCGTCTCAACCATCTTCTCCATCTCAAACGCCGTCTCAACCCTCACCTCCTCAAACCCCCCCCCCCCCAACCACCCCCTCCTCCCCCCCCCCCCCCCCCCATCC
>Ga0247760_1000225_pt1 | contig 63992 bp, 50 predicted proteins | sample UWRJL171409R4_FD_179936 | JGI IMG/M metagenome (GOLD analysis project Ga0247760, IMG submission 179936) | Plant litter microbial communities from Arlington Agricultural Research Station in Wisconsin, United States - UWRJ-L171-409R-4 | ecosystem: Environmental > Terrestrial > Plant litter >... | reverse complement strand
GAATCAGGCCGTGCTCCAGCATGTGTCCGAGCAAGCGGCTGGCGGCGAGCGGGGATACTTCCAATAGCGGCGCAGATTCGGGCTCGATTCGCAGCTCGACGCTGTATTCACCGGGTCGCGCCAGGCTCTCGGTGTCGAGCCGCGCGGGGCCGCCGCTGGAGCAAGCGAACAGCACGGGCGCAGCGCGCGCAGCGCTCTCTGCGATCAGCGAGTCGTCCGCGCCCCATAGCCGCGCCGACATTTCGCGGACCGGCGACGCTCCTAGAATATCGAGGCGAGCGCAGCCCTTCGGCAGTGCGACCACGGTGCTATCCATGCGACCCGGCTGAAGCGTGCCGGTCTTCAGTACTTTGGCTTTGGCGTAGCCAAGGCCTTCCAAACGCTTGGCGTTCTTCTGCCGTGCGTCATCCAAGCTGCCGCTTTCGTAGCGCTCGATGTAGAGCGCGCGATCGAAATCACTGGCGCTGTCCAACTCACTTTGCGACAGCACCAGCACCGCGACGCCGCGGCCGCCCTGCGGGCGAAGTTCGAAGCTGAGTGGGGTCGACAGCGATGAGCACACGACCAGCGAGCGATCACGGCCCAGGCTAGCGGCGCGGCCCAAAATATGACCGTTCTGATCGACGGCCGAGAGCTCGATGTGCGAAAGCTCATCGCTGGCCAAGATCAGCGCGTGCAGGCAGCGACGCTCCTCGACGCTGGCGCTCAAGCGCGTGGGAATGCGAGCATCGAGCGGCACGGCGACGCGCCGCACGTCCGTCCACTTGCCGCCCAAACGCTTGCGATGTTCCGCCACGCGTTCGGCGAGGCCTGGCCAATTCGCGAGCCGCGCGTCGCCTTGATCGGCGCGCTTGCGGGCATGGTAGGTGCTGGCCGCGCGCTCGGCGTCCGCGGGCGGCATGCGCTCGACACCGAGCGCAACCAAGCCGTGCCCAGCCGCCACCCGCGCCGAGGCGTAAACGCGCGTCGGGTGCGGTGGACAGACGAGCACCGCGGGCGTTTTATCCGCACCTTCATCCATGCCCAATTCGGCGCCGTCTTCGCCGTAGACCATCAGATCCAAGTCATCGATCGTGTCCGTGCCGCGGGCGATGAACACCGCACACGAGCCCTCCGGCAGATCGACCAAGGTCGCGACGCGATCGCCGGCCACGCCCGCTTCCACCGCGACGACCTCGCTCTCGCGTTCGGGGCGAAACCAGGTATTGGTGCTGGGCTTGCCGGGGGCTTTGCCGAAGGCTGGCGCGGCGGGCGGGAGGTTCATCGGGCGCGGGCCGCGGGCGCAGCCCGCGCTCAGAGTCAGGGCCGCGAGCAGCGGCAACGCGAATCTGCGGCGCTTCATGGCAGGACGACCCCCAGGGTTCCGCGGCCACTTTGCCAAACGGCGAGCAGCCACGCGAGGCCGGCGCCCTGACCCTCGACGCCGAGCGTCGCGAGGCGCGCGCCCCGTGCACAAAACGAGACCGCGCTGCCTCGGGTGTCGCTCGAACCATGCACCGCTTCGCCCGGCGCGTGAGCGCGTGCTGACAGAGACAGACTACGCGCCTCCCCACGCAACGGGACGAGCAGCGCGCTATAGCAGGCGCCAGGCTCGACTTCGAGCGGCAACTCGGTCGCGCCCTGCACACCGAGCGAGCCATAGATCGGCGCGGTCAGTAGCTTGAGGTGCGCATTCTGCGCGAGTCGAGCGAGGCGCGCCTGGGCCTCGGCTCCCCACGAACTCGGTAAACCGGGCGGCAAGTCCCAGTGCGCGTGCGTCAGGGTGAGTGCAGCGTCCGCGGCGGCGCCGATGAAGCGCAGTTCGACGCGCGTGGGTACGCCGAGGCACACGCTCACGGTCGCGTCTGCGTCTTCGGCCCGGTCGACGGCCAGCCGCGCGCCGCTTTCGCCGTCGGCCAACTCCAGATCCAGGTCCATAGCGGGCGCGACGTTCGGCGCGGCGTCCGACAGTAAGGACAATTCGTGGCAACCGCGGCCGAGCGGCAGCGATTCGGCGCCGTTGCCGTCTGCGCTGGCCCTGAGTTGCTGCCGCTGCAAGCCCTTGGCGCCTTCGCGTTGGGCGCGTGCGGCCAGGCGAGAAAGGCGCCCAGCGAGTGGCGGCAGCGCGGGCCGTGGCCCGGGATCGCCGAGCGAAAGCTCGCTGCCCGGATCGCGGCTGGGCAAGACTTCGGTCAAGCGCGGCAGCACCGCCTTGGAGTGGCTGACTAGAGTCTCGATCACGCCGCGCGGCGAGCGCATTTCCAGATACGCGCTGGCGAGAAACGGCTTGGCGACGCCGCAGCGAGTGATCTCGCTCGCTCCCGCAGCGCTGGCCTCTGGAAAAGCCGTGCTCGGCGCACCCGGATCCATTTCGGCGAAGCGCACCACGAAATGAGCGCCCACCACCCCGAGCAGTGACACGGTCGTGCAGCCGCTGTCTTTGGGGCTCAGCAGCTCGGGCGGGATCGCTAGCGGCAAGCGCTCGCCGCGCTCGAGAAAGCGCGGCTTCAAGCGCACGACGTGCGAAAGCGGGGCGCGCGCGGATAGCAGCTCTCGAACGTCGCTACCCAGATCGGCCGCCGCCGGCGCGGGCCAAGCGGCGCTGCCCAGTACGAATCCGAGCAGGCAACGCCGCATCATGATCGAGCGCGAGCTTACTCCAGCTTCGAAAACGGCGCTTCGACGAAGGTTTTGCTGGCAATATCCCAAATAAACAGGCGGTGGGCGCTGACCTCACCCTTGTCTACCGCTGTCACCAGGTAGGCGAGCGCGTAGCTCGGCCCGCCGGTGTTACCCATGGTCATGCTGGCTGCGTCTTCGACGCTGAAGTACGCGCCGCAATCCAGGTGCGAGTGGAAGAAGACCTTGACCGGGCGCTCATTTTCGATGCCCTCGGCGATCGCGCGCTCGAACTTGAGCGAGTTGATCTTGAAATATTCCCGCCCAGTGCGTGGATGGCCCTCGGGATCGACCTGGTGATATTTGTTGGCCAGATTCTCGAGCTCGACCGCGCGATCGGCGAGCAGCGGATCGCCCGCGGGCCCGGTCAAGTAACCGCACGCTTCTTCATCGCGGCCGTAGGCGGCGATGCCCGCGCGCTCGATTTCGCGCAGGACGCTGGCGGGGATTTTCAGGCCGCCTTCGATCCAAGGAGTGTTCGACATGAGTGTCCTTCGTGCTTACCAGAGGTAGCGCTTTTCCCATTTCATGGGCGCAAAGTAGCGGTCGCCGCGATCGCAAGCGATGGTCACGACGCAGCCCGTTTGCCCGGCTTTGTGCAGACGCTCGGCGAGCTTCACCGCGGCGAAGATGTTCGCGCCGGTGGAGTGACCGATGTGTAAGCCCTCTTCCAGCGCCACGCGGTCCGACATATCCCAGCCGTCTTCGGTGGAGACAGGCATGACTTCGTCCGGAACGCTGGGGTCGTAGATCGGCGGCACGATGCTGGAGGCGATGTGCTTCAAACCCTCCAAGCCGTGGAGCGGCTGATCGGGTTCGACGGCCACGCAGTGGATGGGGCGCGAGTGCGTGTGCAGGCGGCGGGTGGTGCCCATCATCGTGCCGGTCGTGCCGAGGCCCGCGCAAAAATGCGTGATGCGGTCGCCGAGCGCGTCCAAAATCTCGACGCCGGTGCCGTCGTAGTGAGCCAGCCAATTGGACGGGTTCGAGTACTGGTCCGGGTAAAAGTACTTGTCCGGATCGGCCTCGACGATCTTTCGCACCAGGCGAATCGCGCCGTCCGAGCCTTCCATCGGATCACTGAAGAGTAGCTCGGTGCCGAAGGCTTGGGTGATGTCCTTACGAGCCTTGGTCACGTTGCCCGGCATCACTAGCTGCACGCGGTAGCCCAGCGCAGCGCCCACCAATGAATAGGCGACGCCCGTGTTGCCGCTCGTGGAGTCGATCAAGATCCGGTCCGTCGTCAGCCGACCGTCCTCGATGGCGTCGAGCATCATGCGCTTGGCCGGGCGATCTTTGACCGAGCCGCCCGGATTCATGAACTCCAACTTGACGTACACCTCCACGCCGGGCGCGGAGGCAGCCACCTTTTCGAGGCGAATCAGCGGCGTGTTGCCCACCGCGTCCAGCACGGAAGAGAGGCGTCGTGAACGTGTCAGACGAATGCTCATCGAAGATCCGCAGAAAGGGCGAGTACGCTCCGAATTTGGTCGAGGGCGCGCCAGGCGCCAGCGCCCAGACGGCGCGTGCTCGCGTGTCGAAACAGGGAAGCGTGCTCGAACGGTACAGCGGGCACGTTCGGCTTCAACGATAGCCGCTCCACGCCCGCGCGATGCAAATACAAAAATTCGACCAAGCTGCCGTCGCTGCCGCGCACGCAAAGCGTGGCGCGCGACAGCCGGGCTTGGCCTTCGATTCCGACTTCGGCGAGCCGGATCTGGCGGGTGAGCGGGTGCTCAGCCGTCATTTCAGCCGCCCGCGATGGCCGGCACGATGCTGATCTCGTCGGTGGCCTTGAGCGCGGTGGCCAGGCCGTCGAGGAAGCGAATGTCCTCGTCGCCGACGTAGATGTTGACGAAGCGGCGGACGCCCTTTTCATCCAGCAGGCGCTCGCGAATGCCCGGGTGATTCTTCTCCAGGGTTTCGATTACGTCTTTCACCGTGTCGCCTGCGGCTTGAACTTGATCTTCGCCGCCAGTGAGGGTGCGGAGGGGGGTAGGGATGCGGACGGTTGCCATGTCGGTCTCCTTGTTTACGGGTAAAATCAGGCTGCGCAGCTGGCAGCCGTGTAACGGTCATAGCTGATGGTTGCGATGCTGCGCTCTGAGCTGCAGAGGGCGCAACGCGGGCGCGCCGTGAGTGTGAGCTCGCGCGCGCGGTCGGTCTTGCCGTCGAAGCGGACCAGATTGCCGAACACGCTCTGCTCGCCCAAAAGTACGGACAGCGCGCGATCGGCCATCAATGCACCTGCAAAGCCGACGACGGGGCCCAGCACGCCGGCCTCCGCGCAGTTCGGCGCGGCCGCGCCGGTCGGCAAATCTTCGAACAAGCAACGGTAGCAGGGCGCGCCGGTCGCCGCGACGCACAGCACGGTGGCGCACAGCCGCACGGCCGCGCCGTGGACCACCGGACGCTGCTCCAAGAAGCAAGCATCGGCGCACAGGAACTTGGTCGCAAAATTGTCTGCGCCCTCGATCACGACGTCCACCGAGCGCGCCAGCTCGCGCGCGTTGTCCGGCAGGAAGCGCGAACGCACGAGCTCGATGCTGCCGGGCCGGGCCCCCAAGCGGTAGAGCGCACGTTCCGCGGCCTGTAGCTTGTCCGTGCCCACGTCCGCTTCGTCGAACAAGATCTGACGATGCAGGTTGGTGCTGTCGACCAAATCGTCGTCGCAGAGCACGATTCGTCCCAAGCCGGCTTCCGCCAAGGCGAGCGCCACCGGACAGCCGAGGCCGCCGACGCCGACGACGAGCGCCGACTTGTGCTGGAGCGCGTCGCGCTCAGGACTTGAAGTACTCATCGAGACTGAAATAGCGCTCACCGGTGTCGCACAGCATGGTCACTACGTTCTTGCCAGCGCCCAGCTCGCGCGCAACCTCGAGCGCCACGGCGATATTTGCGCCAGAACTAATGCCGGCCAGCAAGCCCTCGCGGCGAGCCAGATCGAGCTTGGTGCGGTAGGCGAGCTCGTCGGTGACGGTGCGCACCTGAGTGACCGCGCTGGGATCGTAGTTGCGCGGAACGAAACCCGCGGCGATGCCCTGGATCTTCGAAGGGCCGCGCTCGCCGCGTGAAATCGTCGCGCACGACTCGGGCTCGACGGCGATCACTTGGCACTCGGGGTACCGCTTACGCAGCGCGCGCCCCACGCCGCTGATCGTGCCACCGGTGCCGACCGCGGCCACGAACGCATGCACCGGTTCGCCCGCCAAGGCGTGCAGGATCTCTTGCGAGGTCGCGCGGAAATGCACGTCGGGGTTGGCGCTATTTTCGAACTGCTGGGGCGTAAATGACAGCGGCGTCTCGGCTGCGATTTCGCGCGCCTTGGCGATCGCGCCCTCCATCTGCTCCTCTTCCGGCGTGAGCACGACCTCGGCGCCGTACGACTGCAGCAATTGCCGGCGCTCCAAGCTCATGCTGGCTGGCATGGTCAGCACGCAGCGATAGCCACGCGCAGCGCACACCAAGGCCAAGCCGATGCCGGTGTTGCCGCTGGTCGGCTCGACGACGACGCCGCCGGGCACGAGCTTGCCCTCTTGTTCGGCGCGCTCAATCATGGCCAGGCAGATCCGGTCTTTGACCGAGCCGCCCGGGTTTTGCGCTTCGAGCTTGCCGAATACGTTCGCGCGCGGCGACTCACGAGCGAGCCGGCGGATCTCTACCAGGGCCGTGTCGGCGATCAAATCCAGCACGTTCCCGTAGATCTGGGGGTGCTGGGCGAGTGGAGGCAGCAAAGATTGGGGTTCAGATGACATAGACGTAGCGTTGCGCCCCTGGGCGTTTCAGACCTTGTTCTTCGGCTCGCGTACAGACGTCTGCGATCGTGACCTCATCGAAGCACGCTTCGACCCGCGTGGAGAGATCGCGAAAAATGATCTCGGTGACGCGTCGCGAATCACCGGATGGCTGAGCGCGCTTGGGGCCGAGTTCGCGATCGCCGAGGCTGATCGGCCCCTCGAGCGCGCGCACGACATCACCCAAGCGAATTTCGGCCGGGCGCCGCGACAAGCTGTAGCCGCCCTGCGGCCCGCGCTTCGAACCGACAATCCCGGAGCGCTTTAGATCTTGAAAGATTTGCTCGAGGAAGCGCGGCGGGATGTGCTGGCGCTCGGCGATGTCTTTGACCTGGGTCGGCTTGCCGTCGTTGAAAAAGGCGATATCGAACAACGCGCGCACGGCATAGCGGCCCTTGTTCGACAGCTTCACGAACTCGATATGCATTGGCACATCGTTTTTGTCAAGAACCGCTAGCCCCGGAAATACGCTCGTTTTTTGACTCAGAAACCGCGAGCGACGCAGCGGCCATCGAGCCGTTTTTCGGCCGCGCGCTGGGCTGGCTCAGTTTGTGCCCTAGCTGGAACGGTGTAAAAGGCGGGCTTTCGCGCACGGAGCGCGGACTGCCCACGAAGGGGATCTACAATGATGAGGAATCTGGGATACTTCGCCGCTCGAGTACCATTCGCACTGGTCGGCTTGGTCGCCTGCGGTCAGCAAGAGCCGGCTGCAGCGCCGCTCGCACCGCCGCCCGCGGCGACGACAGCCGCGCCGGTGGTCGAGGCCAAGAAAGAGGAGCCGAAGCCGTTGCCCCTCACGGCCGAGCAGAAGATCAAGGCATACCAAGAGGGTTGGGCCGCCTTCAACGCCAAGGATTTCGCCAAATTTCAGGCGACTTGGGCCGAGGGCGCGACGAGCGAGATGCTCGACATGGGACCGCCTTTGGTGGGACCCGCCGCGATCACCGAGACGAGCGCCAAGGGCTTTGCCACCGGCTTCCCCGATGCCACCGCCGAAGTGCAGCTGACCTTGGTCAACGGCAACAACGTCTTGGGTGTGGTGCTCGTCCGCGGGACGAACACGGGTCCGTTCGTGACGCCCGTGGGCACGGTGCCGCCGACCAGCAAGAAGGTCGGCTTTTTGGCCGCGAACATCATCGAGCTGAACGACGCCGGCAAGGGCGTGCGAGAGATCGCGGCGTACGACGGCGGCACGCTGGCCGGCCAATTGGGCTTGATGCCGATGCCGCACCGCAAGGCGATCGAGGTGGGCTGGACCGAAAAGCCGGTCGTGGTTTCCAGCGGCAGTGAGGTCGAAAAGACCAATCTCGCGGCCTATACCAAAGCGGTCGAGGGCTTCAACAAGCACGATGCGGTCGCCGCGCTCGGTACGCCCGCGGACGACATCGTGTTTTCGGAGCTGAGCGCGCCGGCCGATCGCACGGGCAAGAAGGAAGTGCAAAAGGGCATCGAAGAGATGTTCAAGGCCTTCCCCGATGCCAAGCTCGAATTGAAGACCGCCTGGGCCGCAGGTGACTACGTCGTCTCCACCGGAACCTGGAGCGGCACGAACACCGGCGACATGTCCAAGATGAAGAAGACGGGCAAGGCCGTCTCGCTGCGCTTCATCGAGGTCGACAAGTTCGTCGCGGGCAAGACCAAAAACATTTGGTTGTTCACGAACGGCGCCGCCGCTGCCGCGCAGCTCGGCTTGTTGCCGCCGAAGGCCGCCGAGCCGAAGGCCAAGGAAGCCAAGCCCGCTGCGAAAGCACCGGTCGCCGCCGCAGCCAAGCCGGACACCGCAGCCAAGCCGGCCGCTACTCCGGCGATGAAGCCCGACCCCGCTGCCAAACCACCGGCTCCGGCGATGAAGCCCGCGCCGGTACCCGCGCCCAAGTCCGCTCCCGCTCCGGCGAAGTGAGCCTGCTCTGAGCGGCTCCTCGCGTCGGATGCAGCTCGCTGTGCGGCACCGACGCGAGGAACGGTCGCGTCGGTGCCCGCGGTTCACTCCGCGGGCTGCACCACGACGCCTCCCTCTGCCAGCCGTTGGCGTGACAGTTGCGCTGCAGGTAGCCAGTGCCCGCGCCCTAGCCGCCACCAGAAGAGCAGCGCACCAACGCTGATATCGACCGTCAGCGCGAGCCAACCGCCGACCGCGCCGAAGCGGTGGTGAATGCCCCAAAACCAGGTCAAACCGGGCACGAACGCCCAGCCTGAGCCGATCGCGAGCAGCGCGGGTACGCGTACGTCGCCCGTGCCACGAAGCACGGCGCGGGCCACGATGTTGGCGGCGTCGAAGATCTGAAAGCCCGCCGCCACGTAGAGCAGATGCACGCCCACGCGTTGCACCTGTAGATCGCTGGTGAACAGGCGCATGAGCGGCGCCGCGCCCAAGACGAAGATCAGCGCGCAGCTGGCGGCGTACAAACCCGAAAGCCAGAGCGCGTTCTTCGCCACCGCGAACACCTTCTTGTCGTCGTTGGCGCCAACCGCTTGACCTGCCAGCACCGACGCGGCCTCGCCGATCGAGACCGCGGGCATGAATGCGAAATGGATGATCTGGAGCGCCACTTGGTGCGCCGCGAGATCGCTCTCGCCCATGCGTGCGATGAGCAAAACCAAGGCCGAAAACGCGGCCACGCCGAGCAAGAATTCGCTACCCGTGGGGACGCCGATGCGAAACACCGCGAGCACGTGTGAGAGGCGCGCTCGGGCCACACCGAAGCCTGATTTGGCCTGGACGCTCGCGATCCAAGCGAGCTCGAGCGCCTGCGCGAAGAGCGTTGCGTAGGCGGCGCCAGCGATGCCCCAGCCCGCGCTGAAGATCAGCGCATAGTTGAGCGGGATGTGCACGGCGTTGCTGACGAGCGCCGCATACATCGGCGAGCGCGAGTCGCCGAAGCCGTAGCGTGCCTCGCGGATGGCGCAGCTCAGGAGCACGATCGGCGCGCCCAGCAAGCGAATCGATAGGTACGTGTAGGCCACGCGCCCCGCCTCTGGACTGGCGGAAAACTGAGGCAAATAGTGAGCGATGGGAAAACCCACCAAGAGCGAAAGCGCGCTCAGCGCGAGCGCCGCGTACAGGCCTGCGCCGAGGAAGGGCAGCACCTCGGCCTGCTCACCGGCGCCGACGCCTTGCGAGACCAGCACCTTGACCGCGCGTAGTAGCCCGAACCCGAAGCAGACCACCGTCCACAGCGCGATGCCGCCCAGGCCGACGCCGGCGAGTGAAGCCGGACCGAGGCGCCCCACGAACGCCGTGTCGACGACCGTCATCACCGTGAACGACAGCGTCGACACGGTGATTGGCCAAGCCAAAGACACGAGCTCGCGAAACAAATGGGCCTTCGACTGGGGAGCACGCAGGGTGAGGACAGACACGAGAAACCTCTAGAAATTAGCGATCAAATGCAAAAAAGCCGCGGGACCTTGCGGCGCCGCGGCTCTTGCCGGCGATGGAGTTTAGAGAGGAGGCTCTAACTGCTGCTCGGCTGCCGCGCTGCCACGCGAACGATGCTCATGCCCGTGTGGGCCATGACATGCGGTGGTGGAGTACGGCGGCAACTCATTGGATGACTCTCTGGAACGGCAGGGCGCAGCAAAGCACCCCGGCTAAGAACAATCTTACACGCGATCTCGAGATCGTCAAGTCGCCGAGCGCTGCGCGTACAGCGCTTGGAGACTCGGTAGGTAACGATCGAGCACCAGGTTCCGGCGTACCTTCAACGAGGGCGTCAGCAGTCCATTTTCGACCGTGAAATCTTCGCGGATGAGCAGGAAGGCTTTGGGCTTTTCGTAGCCGCGGAAGTTGTGCGCGCGCGCCTCGAGCTCTTTGCCGATCAGCTCTTTGACCGCTGGATCGTTGGTGAAATCCTTAATCTCCAGGCCCTTTTCGCGGGCCCACTTGCTGAGTGCGGGCTCGTCAATCACCACCAGCGCCACGTTGTGGGGGCGGTTCAAGCCGAACAGCATCGTGTTCAGGATGTACGGCGAGAGCTTCAATTCTTCTTCGAGCGGCGAGGGCACCACGAACTTGCCGTTCTCCAGCTTGTACTGCTCTTTGATGCGACCGGTGATGTGGAGGTACCCATCCTCGTCGAGGAACCCCATGTCGCCCGTGCGGAGGCCGCCATCTTCCATGAGCACTTGGCGCTGCTCTTCTTCGCGGTGGTGGTAGCCGCGCATGACGTTGTCGCCATACACGATGATCTCACCGTTCTTGGCGTCGCCCGTGGCCGCGCGATCGATCTCGATGCGTACCCGCGGCAGGGCCTTGCCGACCGTGCCGATGCGGGTCGCGTCCGGACAATTGGCGCTCACTACGGGGCTGGCCTCGGTCATGCCGTAACCCTCGTAGACCGCAATCCCGAGCGCATCGACGAACTCGGCCACTTCGCGGGCGAGCGCGGCGCTGCCGCTGACCGAGAAGCGGAGGCGTCCGCCAAAACGGCCGCGCACTTTGGAGAAGATCAATTTGTCGGCCGCGGCCAGCGAGAGCCCTTCACCCAAGGTCAGGGACGCGCCCTGCTTCTTCTTGGTTGCGGCGCTGATCCCCGCTGAAAACAGCTTCTGAATCAGCTTCGGCCGCTCGCTCATCTGCTTGTTCACGCCGTCGTAGATGCGATTGAAGATGCGCGGGACGGCGATCAGAATCGTTGGTTTTACTTCGGCCAGGTTGCCGAGCAAGTTCGGGATCTCGTCATTCAAGCCGAGCGAGCAGCCGCGGCTGAACAAGAGGTGAAGCTCCGCGGTTTGGCCGAACGAGTGTGCCCAGGGCAGGAAGGCCAAGGAGCGATCGGTCGGGCCGATCGGGAAGAGCTCAGCCGCCGCGATCACGTTGCTGGCGATGTTCCAATGCGTGAGCACGACGCCCTTAGGGGCACCCGTGGTCCCCGAGGTGTAGATGAAACAGGCGTTCTGATCGGGCGCGGGGTGTTGCACGGGGTGCGGGTGCGCGCGCCCGGTCGCGAGCAGCTGCTTGTACGAGCGGGGATCGCTCTCCGGTAGATCCAGGCCGATCGCATGCACCAGGCTCGGCAACCGCCCGCGCACTGAAGCGATCTGATCGAGCACCTCCGCGTTCGCGCCGAGCACCAGCTTGGCCTCGCAGTCCTTCAGGATGAAGGCCCAATCGTCTAGCGGCTGCGCTTCGTACATGGGCACGAAGGTGGCGCCCAAGCCGAACGTGGCGTACGCGGCAGCCGCCCATTCCACCCGGTTGCCGGCGATCAGCGCGACGCGATCGCCTTGGCCGATGCCGAGCGTGGCCAGGCCCGCGCGCAGCGCGTCCACTTCCAGCTTGAACTCGGCGTAGCTGATCCAATGCCAGGCCCCCTGGGTCTTGGTGCCGAACAACTCGCGCGGGCCGTGCCGTTCGGTGCTCTGTTCCCACAGTTCGACCAGGGTCTTGAAATTAGCGATCATCGTGCGGTGCCTCGGCTCATCCCACCCTTGGTCTAGCAGCGAGCGATGCCTCGAGGAAACTAGCTGGCTCCGCGGTGGCTCAAAAAAACGCGCGGCAGCGCCTTTCGGTGCCGCTCGGCCGTAGCGTGCTAGCCTGCCGGCCCGCCGGGATTTCCGGCAATTGTCGCCATGCCTGCCTACACCCTCGTCACCTTTGGCTGCCAAATGAACCAGCACGATTCGGATCGAATCGGCGAGGTCTTGCGTGGCATTGGCTACACCGAGGTCGCCGAGCCGGCCAACGCCGACCTGGTGGTGCTGAACACCTGCAGCATTCGCGAGAAGGCGGAGCAGAAGTTGCGCAGCGAGGTGGGCCGCATTGGCCTGCTGAAGCGCGCGCGGCCCGGCCTGGTGATTGGCGTCGCCGGTTGCATGGCGCAGCAAGAGGGCGAGCGCTTGGCCAAGCGCATGCCGCAGATCGATTTCATGCTCGGCCCGGACAACATCGGCGAGCTGCCGAGCATCCTGGCCGAGGTGGAGCTGGGCGCGCCGCCCCGCATCCGCACCGTGTTCGATTTGGACGCGCCGCAGTTCTTGAGCGCGCAGGCGGAGCCGGGGCGCACCGGTGCCACGGCGTTCGTGACGATCATGAAAGGCTGCGACGAGCGCTGCACGTATTGCGTCGTGCCGTACACGCGCGGCCCCGAGCGCTACCGGGCCGCGCGCGAAATCCTGGCCGAGATCCGGCTCTTGGTCGACGCGGGCGTGCGCGAGGTGACGCTGCTCGGTCAAACCGTGAACAGCTATCGCGATCCGGCGGGTTCCTTGCCGGCTGCGCCCGGGGCGGGGGAGTCGCACTTCAAGCACACCCTGCGCGCGGTCGCGCTCGAAGACGAGAGCGAATTTCCTGCGCTTTTACGGGCGATTTGCGCGGAAGTGCCGGAGCTCGCGCGGCTCCGGTACACGAGCCCACACCCGCGCCACCTCACCTGGTCGTTGATCTTGGCGCACCGTGATCTGCCGGCGCTCGCGCGGCACGTGCACATGCCGGTGCAGTCGGGCAGTGATCGGCTGCTCAAGCGCATGCTGCGTCGCTACACCGTCGACGAATACGTGGAGCGCGTGGACGCGTTGCGCGGCGCGGTGCCAGGCGTCACGTTTTCCACCGACGTGATCGTCGGCTTCCCAGGCGAGACGCGCGAAGACTTCGCGGCCACCTTGGCGCTCGCCGAGCGCGTCAAATTCACCGGCTTCTTCGGCTTCACCTACTCGGAGCGCCCCAACACCCCCGCGCTCAAGCTGGCCGATGACGTGCCCGAAGCGGAAAAGAGCGCACGTTTAGAGGAGATCTTCGAGCTGACGGATCGCCACCGGCGCGAGCACCTACAGAGCTTGATTGGCACGACCGAAATCGTGCTCGCCGAGCGCCGCGGCAAAAATGGCGATTATATGGGCCGCAGCGAGCGCAACGAGATCGTGCACTTCGCGTGCGCGGCTGATGCCGTCGGGCAAATGGTGCCCGTGCGCATCCGCGAAGCGTACAATAATTCGCTGCGCGGTGACGTCGAGCCAGGCTTCGTGCTCGCGCCGAGCGCCGCTCGCGCCAACCCGCTTCCGACTCCTACAGCCGCGCGTCGCGCGTTGCCCGTCGTTGCGGGGCCGTGATGGTCGATATTTTTCGCGGCTTCAAGGGCATTTGGCCGAAGGCGGCGGAGAGCGTGTACGTCGCCGACACCGCGCGTGTGATCGGTGACGTCGAACTCGGCGAAGACGTCAGCGTTTGGTACGGCAGCGTGCTGCGCGGTGACGTCGGCGCGATCCGCGTCGGCGCGCGCTCCAACATTCAGGATCTGAGCATGCTGCACATGTCGTCCGGGATCTCGAGCACCGTGATCGGCGAAGAGGTGACGATCGGCCACCACGTCGTGATCCACGGCGCCCTGATCGGCGACGGCGCGCTGATCGGCATGGGCGCGATCCTGCTCGACAATTGCGAAATCGGAGCCGAAGCGCTGGTCGCCGCAGGCACCGTGGTTACCGCCGGCACGAAGGTCCCGGCGCGCACCTTGGTCGTCGGAACCCCTGGCAAAGTCGTGCGCGATCTCAAAGAAGACGAATGGCAGCAGGGCCGCCTGCTCGCGGCGCGCTACGTTCAAGTCGCCAAGGCGCATCGGCAGAGCTAGTGTGGAGAGCCGGCATCGCGCAGAACCTGCGCCCTCTCTCGCAGCTCAGCCGCCGCCCACGAAGTGCACGATCTCCAGCACATCTCCCGGCTGAAGTTCGGTGCTCGGGTGCTCTGCCCGGGGCACGACCTCGCGATTTCGTTCCACGGCCACGGGCCCTTCGGTCAGCCCCAGCGTTTCGACCAGGCCGCGCACGGTGGTGCCCGGGGGGATCTCGTGGGCATCGCCGTTGACGGTGATTTGCATGGTTAATTGGGCCAAGATTTGCGGCCGGGGCGCTTCCGAGTCAAGCGCGCTGAGCGCTCGCTTGGCCCGATTGGCCGTGCGGCGGTAGCCTTCCCCGGTGCGAGTCTGGATCGCGTTCATCGGCGGCGGTTTGCTGGCGGCAGCCGCGTTCGGAGCCTATCCGCGGGCCCAGGCCTGGCTCGAGCGGGACTCGGGAATTTTGGTGGGGGAGCAAGTTCCGCCAATGGGCGACGTGCTCGAGGCGTGGCTCACCCGCCGCGCGCCGGCCGTCGCTGCTCGCCGCGTGACATTAGTGACCGATGCTTGGGCGGGGGACGCCACCTTCGGCGAACTGGGCTTGAGTCTGGATGTTCCACGCACCGCGCGAGCGGCGCGTTTGGCCACGCAGCGAACCAGCTTGCTCGGCGAGCTTCGCCGCCGCATCGCGCCGACGCCGGAGATCTACGACGTACCGCTGGTGTTTCGCATCGACGCAGAACAGGCCAGCCATCGCTTGGCTGCCTTCGCCAGCAGCGTGTACCGTGAGCCAGTCGACGCGCGGCTCGATCTGGCGGCGCACGCGCGGATCGACGATGTGCCCGGCCGTGAGCTCGATTTGACGACTTCCTTGCTAGCGCTCGCCCAGGGTGAACGCGACGACGGCGCAGTGGTGACAATCGCCACCCGAGCGATCGCACCGCGCGTCACGAGCGACATGCTGCACGCGGTCGACGTGGCGCGCGTACTGTCGAGCTTCGAAACCGACTTTACGCATCACGCCGGTCCGCGCGCGATCAACATTGCGACGGCTGCGCGCTACTTGAACGGCAGCGTGATCGGTCCCGGTGAAACGTTCAGCTTCAATCACGCAGTCGGCACACGCACCCTCGAACGCGGCTTTACCGAGGCGCCGCAGATCGTCGCAGACGAACTCGAGCCTGGTGTTGGAGGCGGCGTGTGCCAGGTCGCCAGCACCCTGCACGCGGCCGCCGTCTACGGTGGCTTCGAGATCCTGCAACGGCGCAGCCACAGCCGACCGAGCGGCTACACGCCACTCGGCCTCGACGCGACCGTGATCGATGGCGAACTCGATCTGAAATTGAGAAATCCATACGACACATCGCTGATCGTGCACGCCTTCTTGCCCACGCCGACCACGCTCCGCGTCGAGCTACTCGGCCGCGACGCGCCCGGCAAAGTCGAACACTTCTACCAGGTCAAAGACAAACACGAATTCGTGCGCCGCGTCGTGGTCGAGCCCAACTTCGAGCCCAACCAAAGCAAACGCCACCAAAAGGGGATCCGCGGCTACGACGTCGTGAGCACCGTGCGCACCACTTATCCGAACGGTCAGCGCCGCTTTCGCACGTACACCAGCACTTACTACCCCGTGCCGGAGGTGTATTGGGTGGGTGCAGGGACGGATCCGAACACCCTGCCGCCCTTGCCGGAGGGCGCACAGGGCGTCGAATTCGGCTCTGCCGAGAAGGGGCCGTCGGGCTGAGTTGCTCTGCTCTCGTGAGGCATTTTCTCGTGATGCGCTCCTGCTTTTTGAGACAGAGCGAGTGCTCGAACACGATGAATCGCACGGCGCCTTCCGCCTGAACCGGCGAAGGAGCGGCCTTCAAAGTGAGCCAGTCCAAGCTCGCCCTGGATTGCCGGCGGCCCGTTTGGACCGGGAAACTTTCCGGTGCAGGTCCTGGCGCAGCGGACTTGGTCAATTTTTTAGATCTCATCGCATGCCCCCAGACAGTCGTTGTAGTTTGTGGGTCCGCGTTCTTCATCCCGCCGCCGCCGCAAGCAGCCGGCCTGCCGCGAGAGCGCTTGTGTTTGCCTCGCCACCACGCTCCCTCCGCACCTGCTCCGCCGCGCTGCCGAACTTCTCCGACGCCATCCCCAAGTTCGCTCGCGCTCTCGGTGTCCGCGTCGAAGATCTCTTTACCGAAAAGACCTCACTCCCGCGGGCCCAGCGGACCAGTCGGCAAGGTCAGAGACTTCAAACGAAGGGCCAGCTAGCCTCAGCCGTCCTTGCCGCACGCTTTCAGGTCAACTCGTGCCTTGGCTCTCGTGGACGCCGTGTCTCATGTCATCGATGGGGCACAAAACCTGCCTCGACGGAGCAGGATCACGCGGAGGCTAGCGGGTTGTTCCGCTTCACCCAATCCAAAATTCCAGGGGTGTCGTTTGCTAGCTCCAATGGAGGCTCCAGGCCGTACGCGCGCACTGCGGAGACAACAAACTCATGTCGGCCTCGAAAGACTTCGACATCGCCAGTGTCAAGCCAACCGAGGACGCAGCGCAGAGCGGCACGCGGATAGGCTTGCTGTAGACAGACAATCGCGGCGCTCATGTACACGCGCGCCTCGCTAACCCTATCGAACTGATGCAGCAGCAGGGCTGCCGCCAGGAAACTTTCTGCTTGTTCTGACGGTTCGTCGAAGGGCAACGCTAGTCGAGCATTGAGAAGCTCCAGCGCTTCCTGAAGCTTGCCCTGGTTCTCGACGACCATGGCCCGATCAGCAAGTAGAGTCCGCTCCAGCCATGTGTCTGTTTCGAACGGCCGAAGGTCGACCCCAGCGGTATCCAGAACTGCAATGGCACCCTCGTAATCCCGTTCTTCTAGCAGGTCCGCCATCTTCAAGAGATAGACCTCGTACTTGTGACGCAGTTCAAATTTAGCCCGACACCCTGAACACAGGGCCATGCCTTTGTAGGTCGCCGTTCCATCAATCGGCGTTTTGCAATTCTCACAATTCACGCTGACTTCTCCGAGTATTTATTACGGAGGGCACTTGTCGAACGGCCAGGTGCCACCTTTTTTATTGCACGCGCGATAGCAGGCACCGCAATCCTTTTCAGGTCCAAATACGGGACACATGTTCGGCGGCATGCGTGTGTTCTCGAGGCACTTGTAAAGATTTCCCCGACAATCGCGTAGGTCCGGGCCATCCGCGCCATTGTCGTTCGCTGGCTTTGGAGGAAATATTGAAGCGTCGGGAGAGGGCTGATCGCCATCGCAGAGTATTCCCCAGTTGCGACAGGCGAGCTGCCTTTCAGAGTTTAAGCATTCCGATATTGAATAGCCGCTTTCCAAACACCGCGCGACCTCGACTGGGCCCAACCCGGAAGAGTCCGAGGCATTGACCGGATCGTTATTGACGTACACGTACAGGTTCGCTTGCCCACCTCCAAACCGGATGGGATCCTTACTGATCCACCTTCCCACCACCGGGTCATAATCCCTTGCGCCAAACCGCACCAAGCCTGTATCGACGTCCAATAACCCACCCGCAAAGCCAAACGGCAAGAAGTCGGCAATGCCAACAATTGCCGCTTCACCAAACGCGGTATAGGTTGCTCGGAACGGCACGTCGCTCGCGTTTGTGACGTTCACGACCAGCTGCGGACTGCCGATGTGGTCAGTCAGGATCCGGTACGTCTTGCCGTCTCGGACCATGAAATCGGGCGTGTTTTGGTTCGACGCGTACACGAAGGTGGAGATCAGGTTACCTGTGCCGTCGAGCTCTGCAACTGGTTTGAGGTTGTCGCGGTACAACCATTGGCGGACCATCGTGGTGGTGCTGCCGGTAGTGGTCTTTTTTGCAACTCGGCGGTTCTTCCCGTCGATCACGTAGCTGATCGTCGCGCCGCCTTGGGTGGCGACGGAGAGCAGGTTGCCGAAGGCGTCGTAGGTGTAGGTTTTGATTTGCGACGTTGTGGTGTCGGTCTTGGTCTTGAGTTCGCCGTTGTTGGTGTAGGTGTAGGTATAGGTGCCGTACGTCACGAGGCGATCTTGGGTGTCGTAGACGATCTGAGCGCTGGGGACGGTGCGCTGGGGGGTGTTGCCAGTGATGCGATTGCCGTTTTGAGCGCCGTAAGCGTAGTGCTCGGAGAGCGCGCCGTTGACCAGGACGTCGGTGAGGCGGCCTTCGGGGCTGTAGCTGTAGTCGAAGGTCGTGGCTGTGCTGGCGCTCTCGACTTTCTCTTCGCGGTGGACGATGCGGCCCAGGGCGTCGCGACGGTTGGCGACGGACCAGGTGGATGCGTCGTAGACCGATTGCAGTAGCGGAGTCGTGCCGAGTTTGGCGGTCTTACTCGCGAGTTGGCCGAAGTTGTCGTACGTGTAGGCTTCGGTTAGCGTACCGTAGTTGACGTCGCTGAGTAAGCCGTTTCCGTTGTGTACTATCTCCAGCGCGTCGGTGCTCGGCGGCGAGCAGGTGTTCAGCGAAGCGCAGGTCAGGAATTTGTCGAGGTCGTTGTAGCCGAACTTGATTGCGGCGCTCGTGCCGGCGGCATCCGTGATGGTTTCACTGATGCGGGCAAAGTCGTTGTCGTAGGCCCAGGCGACTTTGCCGCTGACCGCGCCCGACCAGATGCTGGATGTGGTGAGGCGGCCCAAATAGGTGAATGCGAGATTTGATCCATACGGTCCGGTGATTGCCTTGATCTTGCCAGGCGCTTGTCCTGCGGCGGTTTCGGCTGCGCTGAAGTAGTCGAAATGAGAACTGCCGCCGGGAAAGGTGATACCCGTCAGCCGTCCGTTGTCTACATCGTACGAATGCGTCGTGAGCACGTTGTCCGGGGTAGTAGTGGTTTTTAGTTTGCGATCCGCAGTATAGGAATAGCTCGTCTTGACTGAGATGGGCGGGGTCAACGGTAGCAACGCGGGCGGCTTGTATTCGCTGAGTTGATTCAAGGCCGAGAAAGTCTGCACGTGTTCGGGCGCGCCCGGGGGCACCACGGTCTCCAAATTGCCGTTCTCGTCCCATCCGAAGTTGGCGGTGTCTCCGCCCGTGGTGTCGAGTGTCACGCGACCGAAAGCGTCCGTCGAGTAGGAGCTCGATTGCTTAATTGCTGCGTTGCGGGCGAACGAAACCCCGCTGAGGTAGCCGGCCATCTTGCCGCTTCCGGCAGAATAGTAAGTAAAGCTCTTTTTGAGCTCGATCGTGCCATCGTTGCGATCTTCGGCGCTGACCTTACCGGTCATGGTGGCGGAATCGTCATAGGTGAATTCGGTGGCGGTGAGAGTGCCTATCTTGAAGCTCGTGGTGCGGCCGAATGCATCGATGACGCGCGTGGTCGTGCGTCCCGCGGAGGACGTGGTCGTGAACGTGCGCGTAACGGCATCGTAGAATAGCTTGTCGGGCTGGGCCCGACCGTTCACGGTCTGCGTTTCGGTGTAGGTTTGGACAGATGTGGGGTCAAAAAGATTGCTCAGCACCGTGCTGCGCGATCGCGTGGTCAATTTCCGCGGGTCGCTGGCTCCGCCCATGAATTCGAAAGTGGAGGAGACTACCGGCGCGCGCGGGCCAAGGATCGGATCAGCGACAATTTGTGAGTAGACCGTGGACTTATCGGGACTGCTCTGATGCCCGCTAAAAAGGCCCCCATCAGGAGCGACGTCCGCCTTACGACCATCGAGGAAGCTCAAGCTCACGGTCGGCAAGAGGTCGGGACCGGCGACCGTGCTCACGACAGTGAGTGGATCGGGCCTGCTCGTGTCGTAGGTGGTGGGGCGGTTCAGTTGATCCAGGCGGGTAACCCGCTGCCCATTCAGGATCGGCGATGCCGACAGCATCTGACTGTGTTCGAGCGGGTCGGTGTCCTTTGTGAGCAAGCCATTTACGAACTCGAACGAATAAGGAGTATCACCAGCAGCGACGAGTTTGGGATCGGAGAAATGATGAAGTAACCCAGTATTCCCGTAGTAGTCCATCTGATACGTCCCGAGTTCGGGATCGGTCACCTGCGTGATCATGAGCTGATCTGCGGCGATTCCAAGCGTGGTCTTTTGGCCGAACGGTGCTGTGATCTTGATTTGAGTAGCCGAGCGAGTAATCGTCGTTTCGTGTCGCATCGAGTCGTCGAGCGCTCGATCGGCGATGCCGCTCAGGTAGCCGGCGGAATCGTAGCGGAAGGCGTACTGCAGGATACCGGTGCGCGCATCTAGCGTTTTCACGTGGTGCTGAGATGAATCGAACACGTACAAATGCTGTCCGTCTGCGGACGGAACCGTGGCTGGAAATTGTTGACCGAAGGCGGGGCGGCTGGCGTAGATCTTGCTCACACCATTGTCGAGAATGTATGCAGTGCCGTCAGGCGCGAAAGCGAGCCCGGCGGGCGAAGTGAACGCTGTTTGCGGACCGGTTCGCTCAGCTGGACCGTTGCCAGAGACGCCCGTTCCAGCCACGAGCTCGATGACCCCGGTCGAGCTGATGCGGAGCACCTGATATCGGTCTGCATCGACCATGTAAAGCAATCCGTCGGGACCCACCGTCAACACGGCAGTGGGGGCCAAGCCAATGCATGCGGAGCTTGCGGGGAAGCCTACGCCATTTCCGAATAGGCAACTCCCTTGCGCAGAAAGCGTGACAAAGGACGTTCCCCCATTGGGGTCAACTTTTCGAACCCTTTGATTGTCGTTGAAATATACGGTGCCGTCGTTCGCAACGGCAATCCCGGTGGAACCGAAGGCGGAGGTGGCGAAGTGCGTTAGCTGTCCATCGCGCACACGAAGGATGCTGCGCGATGGACGTTGCTGAGCAATGTACACGGTGCCATCACTGCCCACCGCGACCGATTGTGGCTGAACCCTAACGGTTGTCGCCGGCCCATCCACATCGGGAGACGACAAGCTCGCACCAGCAAAAGTATTGATAATGCCCGAGCTCAGATCGACGACGCGGACCCGGCTATTGTTTCGGTCGGCGATGTAGAGCCGTTGGTCGGGTCCAATCGCGATGCCCCCTGGGCTCGCGAGTGACGCTGACGTCGCCGGTCCACCGTCACCCAACCCGGGCACGGGCGTGGTGCCAGTCCCTGCAACGACCGTGATCGTTCCGCTGAGGGAGATTTTTCTGATTTGGTAGTGATCAGAGTCCGTAAAGTAGACGCTGCCGTCGGCTGCAACCGCGATCCCGTTGCCCGCAAGAGTCGCGCTCGTCGGAATGGCGCGAAACACGTTCAGCGCAGGGGACACCAGCTCGTCGCGCCCATCCCCCAAGTGTAAGGTTCCATTCGCCGGGTCGTAGCCGTGATGAACATCGATGTCCCAACCGCCGAGGCCGCTCTGTTGCGCCTCCCAGCGTTGCATCGTACCCGTCCACTCTTGATAGAGCGTGGCGTCGAAACGGCCGTTCGCCAACGCAACGGTAGTACCTCCACCGTTCGCGCCAAACCTAGCGGTTTGTAGGTAATAGCCGTCGTAAGTAAAACCAATCTGGGTCGCGATGGGCTGGGCGCCGTAGAGCCTTCTGCCGGTTGCGTCGAGGCCGTCCCAGAAGAAGTCGTAACCTTGGTTTGCGACTGGGGGAGAGAAGGTCTGGGTGAACTTTCGACCTGCGATATAGATATCGAGTTGAACGCGCTTCAATCCGGTCGGCAAAGTCGCGCCGGTGACTGGAATATGTAGCGGTTTGAGGCCCCCGGGTTGGCGCACACTGCTGTAGAAAAGTTCGAAGGGCGTGCCCGCAAGAGGCAGCTTCTCTCGCAGGCCTTGCTTTTCGCAGTCAATAATCGAACCTACGGCTGAGGACCCGCCGCAGCCGGGATCCCGCGGAGTTGGCGGGGGATTGTCCGGCATTGGGCCCGGCGGGCCCCAACCCCAATTGCAATCCCAAGTCGAAAAGTGTGTGGTCGTGAAACGCCAGAGTGACATCCCGATGCTGTACGGCGAGGCACCGAGCAGCAGCCGCTCGGTGCTCGTGATGCCCAACGCTAGCATCTCAGGAGAGGTATTGCTCTCTGCGCCCGCTGTTGCGTTGAGGTCAAGCTGAGCTTCACCGGTGAGCGAGTCTTTCCCGACGATTTTGATCACTCGGCCATTCTCTGACGCGACCCATTGTCCGCTGTTCGTGTCGTAGTACCCGACGGGCACAGTTTCCCCGATCGGTATGCCGAGGAAATTATCGACGTAGACCGGGACAGGCCGCGACAAATCAACCGTTTTGTTCTCAGCGCCCTTGAGAGATAGGTTCACGGCATAGGTGAACGCGCTCGCCATCGGCAAGGAGGCAACCATGCCGGCACGCCCCGTCTTGGCCATATTGGTAACCTCTTTGACTTGAATGTCGAAATCGGTCCGTGCTTCAGTTTCCCCTTGGACAGTGGCCTTGGTTCCGGTCGGGAAGAGGATCCGCGCGGTACGCGGGCCCTGCGCGTCGGTCTCCGAATCTCCAGAGACCAGGGTCGGAGCGAGGGTCGCTCCGAAGGCGTCCGTAGCGACACTTGTGGCCGCGCCGAAGGGAGAAAGGCGAATTTCCGGCGCAATCGCGTACGTGTGCCACTTGGTATCGATCTGACGATCCGCGGCAATGTAACCGCTCAGTTCGACGCGAATGATCACCGGGCCGCCACCATTGACGGCGATCGAGTACGAGCCGTCAGAGCGAGTTCTCGTGCTGCCTAGACTAGGTGAGCCAACCACGCTGACCTTGGCGCAGGGCACGCCCATGGCTCCCGTCTCGGTCACCACTTGCCCGCGAATGACCGCTACTTGCTTGCTATTGATGGCGTCGGGCGAGCTGAGCCATTGCGAGGGTGACGCGCCCGTGTACAACGGAGCAACCTGGGTGACGAAATCCGTCGGGACGTTGGCGTTGATCGATACCGCGGCAAGCGGATCGACACCAGAACTCGCATCGCAACACCCGCCATCGACGCATGTACCGGCGAGGCACTGCGGATCCGATGAGCACGCCTGATTTGCGCCCACGCGCGCCTCGCAGGTGGATGTGGACATTTTGCAGTAGTACGTCGCGATACAGTCGGAATGGACGGCGCAAGTGGTGGGGCAACCCGTTTCGCGGCAGACGTAGTGGCCGCACAGCACCGGTTCAGCGGTGCAATGGCCGTTGCCATCACACATTTCGGAACCGTTGCAGAACGTCTCGTCGGCACATGAGACGAAGGCGGGATAATTTTCGTGCGTAACGACGCCTGTTCGTCGATCGCACGCGTCCTCCGTGCAGAAGTTACCGTCGTTCAGCGGCGAGTTTCGGCATAGGTCTCGCATGCAAACGCTACTTTCGAAGCAGAACGCCTGCTCAGCACACATCTCATCCCGGCGACAATCGCCGTAACAAGCCCCGTCGCCGTCGTGAGCATAGAGGCCGCATTCGCCTTCGAACGCCGGCTCGCAAACGTGGGTTCCAACGTCGCAGAACGCGGTGGGGCCACAGTGCCAGTCGCCGTCACAAGACTCGAAGCAGGTATTCTCCGAATCACAACTGTACGGATCGCAGCTGCGGCACTCTTCGGTCAGATGCCCGTCCGCCTGAAGAGAACGTGAGGCATCCGGCTTACTGCTACAGCCGGCAAGCGTGAGCAAGCACGCGGCTACCACCCCAAAAAAGCGCTCCTCAATTGGCTTCACCCGAATGCTCCTTGCTATCGGTTGCTCGCCACCCTCGCGACTACAGAAGATTGCCGGTGTTGGGGCTCATTGTCAATTGATAGATAACCCTTTTGGGTGAAACAGTTGATTGTCAGACCTTACAAGGAGAGTGCTGTCGAATACCGCCACTACCGTTGTTTGCGACCTGAAGCGTCACATAAAGATGGAGTCCGACTGAAGTCGCGAGGGCAACTGTGACGATCGCGCTCTGCAGTGTCGCGATGCTTGCTGAGAAGCCCAATGGCCGTTGAGGCGCACACGCCGAGACAGCGCCGGCACCGGTCGAGCTGAGCTACATTAAAAGCTGGCTGGGCGCGACTTTTGCGGGCGTTTGCCCTTTGGCCACGCGCCTTTGCGCGACGCCAGGTTTTGCCCTAAAACCCCCGCGTGAACGTGCTGTTTCGGGCTTGTCATTGGATCGCGCCGTGCTCGGCGCTGTGCCTGTTCGCGCCGAGCTGTAAGCCGAAGGCGAGCGGCGCGTTGCCTGAAGCGAGCGCTTCTGCGTCGGCCAGCGCGGTGGCGATGGGGGCGGTCGCGCCGTCGTCGGTCGATCATGGGGAGCTCGATACGCAGGCGCCGAGTGATGCGCCGAAGCTGGCTGCCACGACCATCGCGACCACGGTGTACAAGCTGGCCGACACGGGGTCGCGAAGGCTCGGTTACATTCGGCTGGGGGGCGTCGTGGATCGTGAGCCCGAGCCGACGCGGGGCAAGGGTTGTAAGGGGCAGTGGTACCGCGTGTTCCCGATGGGTTACGTGTGCACGGACGATGCGACGACCGATCTCGAGGCTCCACTGGTGCGCGCGGCCAGTCGGCGGCCGGAGCTCGATAAGCCGATGCCGTATCGCTACGGCTTCGTGCGCGCGACGGCGCCGCAGTATTTGCGGGTGCCGTCGCGCCAAGAGCAGCTGAAGAGTGAGTTCAAGCTGGACGAGCACCTGAGCTGGTTCGAGCAGAACCGCAAAGAGGTGCAGCAAGTGGTGTTTGGCGCCAACGACGTGCCGCTCGACGCGCGCGGCCTCGCCGTGCCTGGGCTTGCGCCCAAGCCGGGCTTCAAGCCGTCGACCGAGCTGAGTGAGATTGAGCTTTTTGGTGGCAAGAGCGCCAACGCGCCGATCCCGTTTTGGCTCGAAGGCGGGCGCAAGATCCCGAATGTTTCCGGCTACGCGGTGCCCGAATACGCTTACTTCGCCGATCGCGTGCGGCGCAAGACCGGGCTGTCGTTCGTCGATGCGTTCGACAGCGAAGACGAGGGCGTGCATCGGCATTTTGCGGTCAGCGTCGACATGCGCTTGCTGCCCATCAGCAAGCTCAAGCCGGACTCCGCGTCGCCCTTTCACGGTCTTTCGATCGGCGAAAAGACGCCGCTGCCGTTTGCCTGGGTGAACAAGACCGAGGTGACGACCTTCAAGTTGATCAAGGGCAAGGACGAGGCGCGTGCCTCCGAGGCCGTTCCGCGGCGCGCGGTGGTGCCGCTCAGCGGCAACGTGCGCATGAAGGCGGGCGCGCGCTTCTATCAGACCGCGCGCGACAAGACCGTCTGGCTCCGGGCAGAAGATATTGGCGTGGTCGAGAAGCCGCCGACTTGGCCGGACTATGCGGAGAAGGGCGAGAAATGGATCGACATCTCGATCACCGCCCAGGTGCTCGTGCTGTACGAGGGAAAGAAGCCGGTTTACGCGACGCTGGTCTCGACGGGCCGGGACAAACTAGGCGACCCCAAAGAAACGCTGTCCACGCTGCGCGGCACGTTCCGGCTGCAAAGCAAGCACATCGCCGCAGCCATGGACTCCGAGGAGAACTCGAGCGTCTCCGGTGGTTCCCGCGGCCACGGCGCGAAGCTGAGCGCGAACGCAGCCGAGACCACGGAGCGCTTGAAGAAGGCCGAGGCCGGCGGCAAATCACTGAATGACGAAGACAAGCGTCGGCTCGCCAACATCAACAAGGGCCGCGACCCGGAGTACGGCATCACCATGCGCCGTGGCTCCTCGGATTTCGAGCTGCGCGATGTGCCGTGGATTCAATACTTCGCGGCTGGCTTCGCCCTCCACGGCGCCTACTGGCACGACGTGTTCGGCATTGCGCGCAGTCATGGCTGCATCAATCTGGCGCCGATCGATGCGCGCTACGTGTTTCAGTGGACCGATCCCCCCGTGCCCAAGGGCTGGCACGGCATCAACGTGGGGGCCGACATGGGTGAAGGCACTGGCGTCGTCGTGCGTGAATGAGCAGAAAATTTGCGATTTTCGCCGCTCGGGCGCGACCATCCGGGCTCGTTCAAGCCCATGATCCGTAAAGCGTTGGCGGCAGTTCTCGGTGCCCTGCTGGCGCAATTCACGTTTGGTGGGATCGTCACCGAGCTCGCTGCCGCGAGTTCACGGCGCCTGCAGCGCGCGGGCTACGAGGCGGATGGGGTGACACCGACGACGGCTGCCGCAGAAGCGATGCAGCGCGTCGCGCCGGTCACCCAAGCGCCCAAGCCGAGCGCCGCTGCCATTTCGGACCAACCGCCCGCCGGTACGCCGTTCCCGGTTCCAGCTCCAGCAGAAGTCAGCTCGGCTTGCCCGCGCGACATGGCGCTCGTCGAGGGCGAATACTGCACGGAGGTGTTCCAGTTCTGCGCGCGCTGGCTGGACGACGAAAAGCTGCCCTTTGCTCGCTGCAGCGAGTTTCGCAACCCTTCGCGCTGCATTGGAACTCGGGTCAAGCAGCGCTTCTGCATCGACCGCTATGAGTACACGGCGCCCGGTGAGGAGCTGCCGCTCAACTACCAGAGCTTCCACAAGTCGAATGCCTTGTGCGTCAGTCTCGGCAAGCGGCTGTGCACGGAGACTGAGTGGACCTTCGCCTGCGAGGGGGAGGAGATGCGCCCCTATCCGTACGGCTTCGTTCGCGCGCCCAAGTGCAATCAGGATCGCAATGACCTGTTCGAGAGCAATCCGCACCGTCAGATCTTGGCCGACCGTCGCGAACGCGCCGACGGGCGGCCGGAGTGCATCAGCCCCTTCGGGGTCTACAACCTGGCCGGGAACATGGACGAGTCCGTGTTGCGGGAAGGCAAAGCGCACGTCGACCCGTTCCGAAACGCCCTGAAAGGGGGGTGGTGGATGGCCGCCCGCAATCGCTGCCGCCCCTCGACCACGGCGCACGACGACTATTACAAGGACATCCAGGTCGGCACCCGTTGCTGTTCCGCTGCAACTTCAGGCTAAAGATCTGCGGTTAAGGTGCGTCATAATCGGTGGGAATGATTGAACCAATCAGCTCGGCGCGGATTGGCAGCCGTTTTCCCGGCCGTCTGGCCAATCAATTGAACTTGACCGCGCCGGCTAGCCACCGAAAAGTCGAACTCCCTCATGCGATGCCTCGGGCTCATCGGAATGGCGCTTGGTCTGCTGGCCGGCGTTGCTAGCGGCTGCCGCAATGCGGAGCCTGCTCCGGTGCAGCGAGGAGCGTTCGAAGACGAAGTGCCTGCTGCTTCGCCCGCAGCGACCGAAGCCATGGTCGCCCTCAGTCGCGCCCCCGCTCGTCCAGCCAAGCAAGAACCAGTCGTGTGCGGTGAGGGGATGGCGTTGGTCGAAGGCAAATACTGCCCGAACGTCCGCCTCAACTGTAAGAAGTACCTGGATCCCAAGGGCCAGTACGAAAACTTCCGCTGCGCGGAGTACGGTCCGTCGACTTGCTTGTCCAAGGAGCGGCGAGCGATGCGCTTCTGCATCGACAAGCACGAGTTCACCGAGAGCGGCGAAACGCTGCCCGCCAATCACCGCAGCTGGCGCGACGGCGACCGCACTTGCCGAAAGCTCGGCAAGCGCATGTGCATGGAGAGCGAGTACAATTTTGCCTGCGAAGGCGAGAACATGCAGCCCTATCCGTACGGCTTCACGCGCGACTCGACAGCCTGCAACGCCGATCGCGACGACGTGGTGAGCCCGGCCGGCGTGCTGCGCGATCTGCGGGCACCGAGCGGCTCCTACGAGCGCTGCAACAGCCCCTTCGGGGTCTCGGATCTGGCCGGGAACCTCGAAGAGTTCGTGACCATCGATCGCAGCACCCCCGCGCGTCCGGCGATGAAGGGCTCCTATTGGCAGCCGGGTCGCAACTTCTGCCGCGCCGCGCAGACCGCCCACGACATGTATTACAACGGCACCGAGACCGGCTTCCGTTGCTGCAGCGAAGCGCGCTGATTGACTGTGCTTCGGGCAGGGAGCTGCTTCGCGCAGCCGTGAGCTGCGATGCGGCCGTGGGATCGCCCACCCGGACAGAGCAGACAGTGGGTTGAGAGGGAGGGGGGCGATCTCGAGGCTGGCACAGCAACTCGCTGAGCCCAGGGCTGCTCGCTGCTCGTAACCCAAGCTCAAGCCACTCTGCGTGCTGTGCTCGTAGAGCACAGCACGCAGAGTGGCTTGACTGCTCGACGCGGGCCAAGTTTTCTGGCGCGATTTTTTAGGGATACAGCCCGGGTGCCGCCAAACCGCTGAGCTCTTCGTGACCGAGCATCAGGTTCAGGTTCTGCAGCACCTGTCCGGCGCCGCCCTTGACCAAGTTGTCGAGCGCGCCAAACACGGTGACGCCGCGCGTGGAGCCTTCGATCGGCCCCAGCGCCAGGCCGATCTCGGCGCGGTTCGAGCCGAGCACCGCGACCACCTCGGGCAACCGCGCCTCGGGCACGATCACACAGCGCTCACTTCGATAAGTGCGGGCCGGCAAGCTGCGCAGCTCGTCTTCGCCGATGCTCGCGGGCACGCGCAAGAACGCGGTCGCGAAGATGCCGCGCGTGAGCGGCGCCGACACGGGCACGAAGCGCAAGGACAGCTCACGCGCGCCGGCAGCCGTCAGGGTTTCCGTGATTTCAGGCGTGTGCGCGTGCTCGAGCGGCTTGTACGTGCGCAGATTGTGGGCGCGCACCGGGTGATGCGTGGTCGCCGTGGGCGTCGCGCCCGCGCCGCTCGAGCCGGTGATGCCCACCACCTCGACCGAGCCCGTCAGTAGCCCCGCCTTGGCAAAGGGCAGCAACATCAATTCGATCGTTGTCGCAAAGCAGCCCGCGCTGGCGACGTACTGGGCGCCGCGGATGCGCTCGCGGTTCAATTCCGGCAAGCCGTACACGAACTCTTTCAGCAACTCCGGCCGCGGGTGCGGCCCGCCGTAGTAGCGGGCGTACATCGCCGGATCCTGCACCCGGAACGCGCCGGACAAATCGACGATGCGCGTCGCCGAACCGGCCACCGCGTCCACCACCTCACAACTCGCGCCATGCGGCAGTCCCATCAGCACGGCGTCGACGCCGCGGGCCGCCTCGGCGTGCGGCGGGTTTTCGAAGCGCAGCTTGGTCAGCCCTTCCAGGTGCGGGTGCGCGCTCGAAACCAGCTCGCCCACGTGATCGTTGGCGCACACGCGCACGACTTCGAGGCGCGGGTGGTCGAGCAAGCGCCGAAGCAGTTCCGCGCCCGCGAACCCCGAGGCTCCAAGCACCGCAACTTTGGCTTTCATGCCCTAAATCGTAGCACCGACGCCGCGCGCCGCTGGGCCGCGCGCGCTACTCGCTCAGTTTCGTGGGGATCCAGAGCGTGCGCACCGTGGTCGCCGTGCCCTGGCGCGTGTAACCCGCGAGCCCGTAGAGCACGTTCCACCAGTGGCCGTCGGGCGTCTCGCCGTAAGAGAAGGCCGGGAAAATGTGCACTTCCCAGTCGAGGCCGTTGCGCAGCTTCTTCTCGTGATAAAATACGTTACCGACCAGCTGGGTGACTTCCTTCTCGTCGCTGAAGCGCCAGAAGATCGGGAAGGCCACGGTGGTGCGTGATTTGGGCGAGGCGAAGTCCCAAAGAAACGGCGCCAAGACGAAGTGCGTGTCGAGCGCGTTCCGCCCCACGTACAAGAACGGGTAGATGTTGGTCGACCAGCCGCGCAGATCGGTCTGATGGTTGAACAGCGGCGTGATCCAGGTGCTCTTGCTGATGCCGTAGCGTTCGAAGCGGCCCCAGAAGGGGAAGAAAGCCTGATTCGATTCGCGTGGGCTCGTGCTCGAGTACAAGAACGGAAATAGGATCTTCCGGTTCAGGCCGATGTCCGGATCGCGATACGACCAAAACAAGGGCGTTACCATGTCGAGTTCGGTGCGGCCGCGGTGGCGCGCATAGAGCCACGTCGCGAAGGTGCTCTCGCCCTTTTCACCGCGTGCGGCCACGAACAGCGGCGTCGCCAGCAGCCAAGAGTTGCCCTTGTAACCGTAGTGGAAGAACGGCAGCAGCGTGGTGTGCCGTTCGTCTTTGCCCGCGATGCTGTAGTAGAGCGGGAGCAAGTGGAACATGTCCCGCTTCGCGGTGTGGCGGCGAAAGTACGGGCCCCACACGTTGGTCCAGGACAGATCCCGGTCGTTGTACCGGTAGTAGTGGAGCAGCGGCGGGATGATCTCGTACTTGGTCTTGAGATTTTGCCCGTAGAAATACAGCGGGGCGACGCCGAAATCGAGATCTTGCGCGGTGCGCGCATCGCAGGTCGAGCCGCCCTTCCAAGAACAGAACAGCGGTCCGATCAGGTTGAAGCCACCTTGGTCGTCGTGGTTCGTGTACGTCAGCAGCGGCGGGATCAGGTTGTAGCCGCCGGTCTTGCGCGTGCCGGTGAAGTACAGCGGCGCGAGCCAATTGTCGCTCTCGCCCGGCGCGGAGCGGTTCACGAGCGGGCCGACGATCGTGGTGCGGGTCTGCGTGAGCTTGTCGCGCAGGTTCCAAGCCAGCGGAAATAGAATGTCGTCCGCGCGCTCGGCGCTGCGGCGGTTGTAGTAAAGCCCGGCGAACAGCGACGCACGGTCGGTCTCGTTCGGCTTGGTGCGCGAGGGCATCTGGCGCTCGGCCCAGACCGGGAACGCCAGCCGGAACTGATACTTGCCGCTGTTTTCTTGGTAGTACGGCCCGTAGAACTTGTACTTGGTGGCGTTGGCGCGGCCCGTCTCGTCTTGATCCGGCTGGGCGTCGGAGCCAATCGCGTCGAACGTGGGCTGGGTGAGCTTGAGCGGCTCTTCCGGCAGCGTGGGTTCACTTCCGGGCGGAGTCAGCGAGTCATCGGCGCCCGAAGCCGCGTGCATTTCGGGCGTGCCAGGCGGAGGCGCGTTCTTCTTTTTGGCCTGCGGGCGCTGGGGCATGCCGCCCATGCCGCTGCCGGGCATGCCCATGCCACCGCCGGGCATGCCCATGCCACCGCCGCCGGGCATTTGCGCGGAGGCCGAGCGTGCGAGACCGAAGGAACACACGAACAGAGCAGGCGCGAGCAGCCGCGCGGCGAGCCGGCTGACCCTCAACGGTGGCTCCCCGAGGTCGCCGCAGCGGCAAACGTCGCGACGATGCGCGCTACGGCCTCGGCGCGCGGAACCTGCTCTTGGGTGTGTGCGGTCAGGTCTTTGATCTGCACTTGGTCTTGCTCAACCTCGGACTCGCCGATCACGACGCACACGCGGGCGCCCAGGCCATCAGCACGGCGCAGCATGCTCTTCATGGAATTGCCGCGACCGTCGAGCACGGTCACGACGCCTTGTTCGCGTAGCTCACGCGTCAGCTTCAAGGCCGACAGCGTGGCCTTCTCCCCCAAAGGAGCGATGAAGCAAGGGGTCGGGCGAGCCACGGGATCTTCACCGAGCGCGAGCAGGATGCGCTCGAGCCCCATGCCGCAGCCGATGGCCGGAATTTGCGGGCCGCCCAGGCTCTTCAGCATGTTGTCGTAGCGCCCGCCGGCGATCAGCGTGTTCTGCGAACCCAGGCTGCCCATGGTCGACTGAATTTCGAACACCGTGCGCGTGTAGTAATCGAGGCCGCGCACCAAGCCCGGCGTCACTTGGTAGGGCGTGCCGAGCGCGTCGAGCCCGCGCAGCACGGCTTGCCAGTGCTCGCGATCTTCGTCGGTCAGCGAGTCCAAGATCGAGGGCGCGTCGGCGACCGCGGCTTTATCGCGCGGATCTTTGGAGTCCAAGATCCGAAGCGGGTTGTCCTCCAAGCGCTTCTTGGCGTGCTCGCTGAGCGACTCGGCGCGCGGGCGCAGGTGTTCGGTGAGCGCGGCGCGGTAAGCCGCGCGACTCTCCAAGCCGCCGATCGAGTTGACGGCCACGGTCACGTCGGTGATGCCCAGGCGGCTCAGAAAGCCGTACAAAAGATCGAGCAGCTCGGCATCGCAGGCCGGGCTCGCGTCGCCGTACAGCTCGCAGCCGGCTTGATGAAATTGGCGATAGCGGCCGCGCTGCGGCTGCTCGGCTCGAAACATCGCCCCGATGTAGTACCAGCGCGACACCGGCTCTTGAGCCTGCACGCTGTTCATCAGATACGCGCGCGCGGCACCGGGCGTGCCCTCGGGGCGCAGCACGTACGTGTCGCCGCTGCGCGTGAGCTCGAACATCTGCTTTTCGACGATTTCCGAGGTCTCGCCCGTGGAGCGGACGAATAAGTTCTTATGCTCGAGGATCGGCGTGCGCACCTCGGAGAAACCGCCCAAGGCCATCGCATTGCGGAAGGTTTGCTCGACGCGCTGCCAGCGTCTGACCTCGTCGGGGAGGATGTCGTTCGTCCCCTTGACGGCGCGAAATTGCATGACTTTCAGATCCTGAAGGACCGGGCGGGGCGCGCCGCGGCCGACCGCGCTTATGCTCGGATGGGCGGGTCGGGTCAAGCTCGCGTACCGTTTTTCGCCGTGGGGCGGGTTCCAATGCTAAACACGCCCCGTATGCGGGCCGCAGCCGTGGACCTCGGAAAAGTCCGTGTCGGGCTGGCCGTGGCTGATGAGCTCGGCCTGATGGCCCACCCACGCCAATACCTGGACGGGCGCGACCCGCGCCGGGTCGTCGGTGAATTGGCTCGGCTGGCGGAGGCCGAAGGCATCACCGTGTTCGTGATCGGCCTGCCGCGGCAATTGAACGGCAAAGAGGGCCTAGCAGCCGGGCGGGCCCGGCGCTTCGCCGAGCAGCTCGGCAAGCGGACGCGGGCCCGGATCGAGCTGATCGACGAATGGCTGTCCACGGTCGAAGCCCACGCCCGGCTGCGCGAGCAGGGCACGAACAGCCGCGAAGCCCGGGAGCGAGTCGACAGCGCGGCGGCCGCGGTGCTGCTGCAGAGCTGGCTCGACGGCCAGCGCGGACCGCGTGACCCCGAGGAGCACGAACTTTCGGCGCCCGACGGCGAGCGGCAGCGCGAAAGCGACGGCCGAGACGAGCGTCACGTCCAGGACGACGAACTCGACGAGCAGGATGACCCGTGAGCAAAACACGGCGCCGAAAATCGCAACGCCCGACGCCCCCCGGCAACACGACGCCCGGTGCCACGGCTCGCATCAGCGCGACCCCGAGCAGCACGCCGCCGAGCAGCGCGCCCTCGAAGCGCAAGCGCAAGCGCCGGCGCGCGCCGAACGCGCCGCTGATGACACCGACGCACCACATGACGCCCACCCCGCGCGTGGCGCCGCTGCGCGCCCTGGGCGGCGTGTTGGCGGTCCTGGTCGTGGGGCTCGCGGTGTGTTTGTCGCCGCTCTGGATCTGGTCGGTCGTGTCCGGTCCGGGGGCGGGGCGTGCGTTCGTGGCGCAGGTTCAGCAAAACGCGACGCCCGCCGAGCTGAGCGAGCTGCTCGTGGCGCGCGGCGCGTTGCAGAGCCCACGCCTATTTCGCGCCTACCTCGCGCTCTTACAGCCGGACTTCGAGCTCTCGGTAGGCGAACACATCTTGAACGACGGCGCCTCGCCGCGTGAGCTCGCGCAACGGCTCGCGCGTAGCGGCAGGCGCCCCGCCGGGCACGTGACTTTTCCGGAGGGGTTTCACTTGCTGCAAGTCGGGCAACGCCTGGAGCGGGCCGAAGTGTGCTCGCTAGAAGCGTTTCGTCGTGCCGTGTCCGATCCCAACTTGCTGCGCGAGCTGGGCATCGAGGGAGCGAGCGCCGAGGGCTACCTATTCCCGGCCAGCTACGGCCTGCTGGTCGACAGTGACGCGCGCGAGGTCGTGCGGGTGTTGGCCGCGGAAACCAAGAAGCGCGTACAAAAGCTAACCCAGCATCACCCAGGCCGGCTCGAGCAGTTGGCGCGTGAGTTCGGCTTTCGTGAGCGAGACGTGCTCACCTTGGCCTCCATGATCGAGAAGGAAGCGCAGGCTTCCGACGAGCGGCCGCTGATCGCGAGCGTATTTTTCAATCGCTTGCGCGACCCGGAATTTCGACCCGCGCGCATGCTGCAGTCCGATCCGACCGCGAGCTACGGCTGCGTCATCTCCGGCGCAGAGATCCCGAGCTGCGCGGGCTTTCGCGGCAGCGTGACGCCGGCGCTGCTCCGCGACGCGGCCAACCCGTACAACACCTATCGACACGCGGGGCTCCCGCCCGGCCCGATCGCCAACCCGGGTGAAGCGTCGATCGCGGCCGTGCTCGCCCCAGCGCACAGTGATTTCTTGTACTTCGTGGCCAAAGGCGCGGGTCGCCATGCCTTCAGCCGGACGTTCGCGGAGCACCGCGAGGCGCTCGAATCTCCTCATTGAGGCTTTGCGCGCGCTCGCTCCGGAGTTAGCACTCTGAGTCAGGAGGCCGTCCTGCCCTTACCCCTCGTTTTAGTGCCGCATCCCCACGTGCGATCCGACCCAAACGTCCTGGGCGGCAGCCCCTACGTGCTCGGCTCGCGTGTGCCAGTGCGTCGACTTTGGGCGTTCTATCGCAGTGGCGCCAGCATCGAGCGAATCCTGAAACGGTACCCACAGCTCGGGCCGGGCAAGGTGTTCGACGCGCTCGCCTTCGCTTTCGACAACGAAGAAGTGGTCACCGCGGACATGGCGCGCGAGGAAGAGTTCTTGGCGCGCGCAGGTCAAAAAGCACCGAGAAAAACGCTCAATCCCGAGCAGATCGAGCTGCCTTTCTTGGGCAGCACTTCCGACACACCGCCCTCAGCTCCCGAACGACCGGCCGCGCGTGCGCCGCGCGCGCGGCGTTAATGCCATTTCGAAACATTTCCGGCGACGCGAGATAAACGGACAGGGGGGAGTTCTCAAGCGTGCCCTCTCGGGCTACCGTGCACGCCGATATCGTGGCCCTTAATTCAGGTGCCCGAGGAGGAGAGTATCTATGTTCGCTCGCAAGACGTCGAGAGCTTGGCTTGGTGCCGGCTTGATTTTGGCTTTTCCCTTGATCGTTGATTGTGGCGGCATGAAGGGCATCCCTGGCGCGCCGTCAGTGCCCGGTGTCCCCGGCGGTTGCCCGGCGGACATCGCGGACGCCGGTGCCATCATGAACGCAAACTTCGGCCTCAAAGGTGAGCTCGAAGGCAAGGCCAAGGGCGCGCTCGCTGCCGGCGCAGATCTGCAGAAGATCGGCGCGGACATCGAGGCGGAGGTCGCCACCGCGTGCACCAACCTGGCCAAGGATTTGGGCGCCAGCGATGCCGACGTGAAACCGAAAGAAGAAGGCCCGGGCAAGAAGGCGGAAGCCGCTTGCAACGCGGCCGTCAAGATCATCGGCGAGGTCAAGGCCAAGGCCGGCGTGAAGTACAAGCTCGACGTCAAGCCGCCGGTCTGTAACGCCTCGGTCAATGCCATGGCCGATTGCGCCGGCAAGTGCGACGCGACCGTCAAGCCGGGTTCGGCCAAAATCACCTGTGAAGGTGGCAAGCTGAGCGGCAAGTGTGACGCCAAGTGCGAAGGCACGTGCGAGCTCGATGCCGGCGCCAAGTGCGAAGGCAACTGCGGCGGCACCTGCAAGGGTGAATGCTCCGGTGAAATCTCGGGCAAGTGCGACGGCACCTGCGACGGCAAGTGCGACGGCAAGAACACCAAGGGCAAGTGCGCGGGCACCTGCGACGGCAAGTGCACGGGTAAGGCCGACGCCGTGTGTAAGGCCGAGTGCAAGGGTGAGTGCAGCGCGACCTGCTCGGTGAAAGCCAACGGCAAGTGCGATGGCACCTGCTCGGGCGGCTGCAGCGTGGAGTTCAAAGAGCCGAAGTGCAGCGGCGAGGTCAAGCCGCCAGAGATGAGCGCGGAGTGCAAGGCCCATTGCAACGCCGAGGTGAATGCCAACGTCGAGTGCAAGCCGGCCGTCGTCACCGCCAAGATCGAAGCCTCCGCGGACGCCGCTGCTGCCCAGAAGCTCAAGGCCGCGCTCGAGAAGAACCTGCCCGCCTTGCTCAAGGTGACGATCGGCATGAAGGGCAAGCTCGAGGGCATCACTGCCAGCGTCAAAGCTTCGCTCGAAGGCGCACAAGCCGTCGTGACCTCGGACGCCGATGCGGCGCTCAAGGTTGGCGCGTGCTTCGCTGCTTCGATCAAGGCCCAGGCTGAAGCCTCGGTCCAGATCAACGTGTCGGTGAAAGCCAGTGCGTCGGCCAGCGGCTCGGCCAGCGCCGGCTGAGTTTGGCCAGGCTCCACTCGGGAGCTGAGTCAGAAAGGGCGGTTTCGCACTGAAACGTGCGGGCCGCCTTTTTTTATTTGGGGGGCGATCGCGATCCCGCATCGCAGCTCGCTGCCCGGGGGCTGTTCTCGGCTCGGCGCGATTCGCTGTGTCGGCGAGCGGGTGGGTTAGCTATCGTCGCACTGACACCCCCGACCTCGATGGGCATTCGAACACTGATCCCGCACGCGAAGTACCTATGGCTCGCGATTCCCTTGCTTGGCCTGAGCGAACTCGGGGCGCACGTGTATTTCTCGAGGCGATTTCCGACCTTGGACGAGTGGCGTGCGCTCAAGGCCGAAGTCGGCGCACTCAAGCAAGAGAAAGATCTGATCGTGATTGCTCCGGAGTGGGCAGAGCCGCTCGCGCGCACGGCATTCAGCGACGCGCTGATGCCGATCGCGGACGTGGCCCGGCCCGATGAGGCCGGCTATCCGCGCGCAATCGAGGTCTCGGCGTTGGGGAACGTCAATCCGCTGGTCGCCACTTGGCCGGTGCTTGCGGAGAAACGGTTCGGCAAGTTCGCGCTGCGCACGCGCAAAAATCCCGCGTTCAAGCCGCCCTTGTACGTGCTGACCGATCACGCGACGCTGCCGGACTTGTCGGCCTCCGAGCTCGACGAGCGCGGCGCGACCAAGCCCTGCCGTGCGATCGTCGCCCGCTCGTCAGCGTCGGGCGGCGGGCTATTGGCGCCGCCCGCGTTCCCTCGGCAACGCCTCTCGTGTGGCCCATCCGAGGCCGATTTCGTGGGTACCACGATCATCGAGGATCAGAATTATCGCGCGCGGCGTTGTCTCTGGGCCAATCCTTCGCCGGGCGGCTTGCTCACCTTGAATTTTGCCAATGTTCCGCTGGGTAACCAGCTGTACGGCTACATCGGGTTTCCGTTCTTCAGGTTTCGCGATCATGGTTGGCCGCCGGTCAGCGTCTCGTTTTCGATCGATGGCGCGGGCTTGGGCAGTCACTCGCACTTGCCGGAGTCCGGCTGGCAACCGTTTCAGTTTTCGACGGCGCAGTTTCGTGGCTCAACCCACGAGGTTCGGATCGAGCTCTCCGGTAGCCAGAGCCGCGAACTCGAGCTGTGTTTTTACGCGGCCACGCGCTAGAGGCCGGCGCTACCCACGACGGCGTCGTCGCGTCCACGCAATGACGCGGCGCGCTCGCGACGCACCAGAAACTGGTGATAAAAGCTGTCCGGGCAGTCGCACAGCTCGCGGTCGACTCGGATCTCGATCGGCAGGTAGCCGCGGCTCGTCCAATAGCGATCGTAGCGCAGCCGTCCCGACCGGAGCGGAGTCGATTCGGGGCTCATGAAGACGAAGGTCGGCTTCTGGGCGAGCAAGTAGTCCATGCTCGCGAAGCGCTGGTGGCCGGGGCGATTGCCGATGATCCGGCCCCGGCGCGCGACTTCCAAGTCGTTCAGCCCGAACAGATCGAGGTTGGGCAGCTCGGAGTAGTAGGGGAGAGCCCCCGCAGCTCCGACTGCGGTCGAATCCTTGCTCACCCGCGCTCGCGCCAACCAGCGACCGATGCCTTGCCAGCGCCGGGCGTACGCGCGCGTCCACCCGAGCGGTTCCAAGCGCAGCGCGGCCCGCGAACTCGCGGCGATTTGCGTGGCTTCCCGCGCCATCGCACGCTGATTGTAGCCATGAGCAACGAGCAGACCGAGCGCGACTGTCGCTACGGCGAAGCGCGGTGGCCCCGCGCTCGCCGAGCACAGCAGGCTCGCCGCGCAGGTCACGATCGAGAACGCGGCCGGCAGCAGCGGCGTCAAAAAGCGATAGAGATCGAGAAAGTCCCCGCCGACTCGAGCGACATACAGCAACTGAATCGTCGCCGCGGCGCCCGTGCTGCTCAAGAGCACGAGCTTCGATTGCCTCTCGTACCGCGCGCCCAACCGGGAACTTTGCATCAATAAGAAGATCAGGGACGCAAGGCACGCCCCGACCAGCGCCCAGCCGAATTCGCTGCCCGCGAAGCCGAGGTAGCTCACGCCGCGTTGCCACAGGCCATCGCCCGAGGTCTTCACGTAGAAGGTGTTCGGTAGCGGGTAGCCGTAATAGCGCAGGCGAAATAGCTCGTAGCCACCGACGAGCAGCAGAATTGGCCAGGCCCACACCAGCAGTCGACGCCAGAGCCGCTCCGGCGCCGCGGCCGACGGAAGGCAGAACACGACGCTGCCGATCGCGATCAGCGTCGCGCCTTCGGGGCGGCACAGCGTGCAGAAAGCCACGCTGAACGCCGCCTGGAGGCTGCTTCGGAGATCGCGCTTCCGCGCGTGGCGGGCGATCAACGCCAGCGCCAGCGTGTACGTGGCGACGAACAACGGCGTCTCCAAGCCGCCGAAGGTCCACGCAGCAAACGGAGCAGAGAGCGCGAGCGCCAGCGCTGGGGGAAGCACCAGCCAGGGGGCCCTCGGACTCAGCTCATCCCAAAACAGAGCCAGCGCCCAGAACGTGCCCAGGCTCGCCGCGGCGGCGAGGCCGCGCGTCGCCGTCACGAGCGGCGCGCCCAAAGCTCCGAGCGTCGAGATGAGCAGCACCCAGAGCGGGCTGGTGAAGCCTTCCACGCGCTGCCCCAAGTTGTAGGCGAGCTCGTGATGCTCGATCAGGTTCTTCGCGTAGCGCAGCGCGATGAACGCATCGTCGCAAAAGAAATCATAGCTCCGGGCATGCCACAGCGCAGACAGCGCGATGACGGCCAGCAGCGAGCGTCGCAACCACGCCGAACGCCGCGAAAGTTCTAAACGCTCGACCAGGCCCGCTGGGCACATGGCCTCAGCCGACCTTTGCCAGATCCTTCTTCGCCGCCTCGGTCATCTCGGCCACCATCGTCTTCAGGGTAGCCCGATCCGGGCCTTCCACCATCAAGCGCAGCTTGGCCTCGGTGCCGCTCCAGCGCACGACCACGCGCCCATTTTTGCCCAGCTTCTTCTCGGCCAGCACGATGCGCTTGCCGAGCTCGGGCATCTCGGACAGCGGTCGGCGCGCAGGCAGCTTCACGCTCTCGAGGACCTGCGGCACGCGCTTCATCACCTGCGAAAGTTCGCTCAGCGGTCGGGACTCTTGCAGCATGATCGCGATCACTTGCAGCGCGGCGACGGTGCCGTCGCCGGTCGTGGCGTGATCGAGGAAGATCAAATGACCGGACTGCTCGCCGCCGAAGTTGTAGCCCCCGCGGCGCATCTCTTCGACCACGTAGCGGTCGCCGACGTTGGTGCGCTTGATCTTGCCGCCGGCAGCTGCGAGCGCGCGATCCAGCCCCATGTTGCTCATGATGGTGGTGACCAGCGTCTTTTTTTGCAGCCGCTTGTGCTTGATCATGCGCGTCGCGCACAGCGCCATGATCGCGTCGCCATCGACGATTTGGCCTTTTTCATCGACGAAGATCACGCGGTCGGCGTCGCCGTCGAGGGCCACTCCGAGCTGCGCGCCTTGCCGCTTCACTTCGTGCGCCACGTGTTCGGGGTGAAGCGCGCCGCAGTTGCGGTTGATGTTCACGCCGTTCGGCCGGCAGCCGAGCTGAATCACCTCCGCGCCGAGCTCGGCGAACACGGCGGGCGCGACGCGGTAGGCAGCCCCGTGGGCGGCGTCGACCACGACCTTCAGCCCGTCCAGGGCGAGCTCCTTGGGGAAGGTGCTCTTGGCGTAGACGATGTAGCGACCGATCGCGTGATCGAAGCGCTCCGCGCGGCCGATGCCGGCGCCGGTCTTGCCCAGTGCGTCCAGTTTGGCGTTGGCGAGCAGGGCCTCGATCTCCAGCTCTTCTTTGTCGGGCAGCTTGAAGCCGTCCGGGCCGAAGATCTTGATGCCGTTGTCGGCGAACGGGTTGTGGCTGGCGCTGATCACGACGCCCGCATCGGCGCGCATACTCTGCGTCAGGTTGGCCACCGCCGGCGTCGGGATCGGGCCAGACAACATGACGCGCCCGCCCATCGCGCAGATGCCGGCCGCGAGCGCGGTCTCCAACATGTAGCCACTCAAGCGCGTGTCTTTGCCGATCACGATCCGCGGCGCGCGCGTCTTACCGCGGCGCGACACGAGCGTGATGGCACGGCCGAGCCGGAGCGCGAGCTCCGGCGTCATCGGTTCGGCGTTGGCACGACCGCGGATGCCGTCGGTGCCGAAAAGCTTTCGCTCGCTCATATTTTCTCGAACCCGAAACCCACCAACTAAAGCGCGACGGGTGGATCCGTCGGCAAATTCAGGAGCAATGCGCGCGCGGCGCCGACCAAGAAGGTCGAGCCGGTGACGACCACGACTCCGCGTGGACCGACCAGCGCGCGTGCCCGAGCCAGCGCCTCGCCCACCGAGCTTGCGACCTCACCCGGCACGAAGGCCGCGATCTCGTTGGGATCGACGCCCTTGCTGATGGGCGGAGCGACGTACACGCGGTGCCCGGCGACGGTCTCCAAGCGGCGCAGCATCGCGCGCCAATTTTTGGTCGAGAGCGCGCCGAACACGAGCACGATTTCTTTGCGCGATTCGATGTCGCCCAGCACACTCGGATCGAGCGCGTGGGACAAGGCGACTGCGCCGTCGGGGTTGTGCGCGCAATCGAGCAGCGTCAGCTCCTGGCCGCTTCGGTGCAGGAGCTCGTTGCGGCCGGCCCAGGTGGTCTGCTCGATGCCATGAGCCATCACCTCCGGTGAAATGCCGAGCTCGCGGGCCACGGTGACGGCGACGGCCAAGTTCGAACCGACCAGAGCCACGCGGGGGTAGGCGAGGGGCGCGCCGGCGATCGGCTCGGGGCTCGCGAGCTCCACGAGCTGCGCGCCGACCGCGGCCGCCTTGGCTTCGATCACCGCCCGCGCTTCGGGGTGGATCTTGCCCAGGACCACCTTGGAGCCTCGCTTGATGATGCCGGCTTTCTCGCCGGCGATCAGCGCCAGGCTGTCACCCAGCTCGGCCATGTGGTCGTAGGCAATGCGCGTGATCGCGACCACCTGCGGCGGCGGCAGGATGTTGGTCGCATCCAGGCGCCCGCCGAGCCCCACTTCGATCACGCCCAAATCCACCTTGGCTTCTTGGAAGGCCAAGAACGCGGCCAGCGTGGCGACCTCGAAGAAGGTCAGATCGGGCGCGCGATCCATCACTCGATTGAGCAGATCGACCAAGAGCTCGTCGCTGATCGGCTGGCCGTCGATGTTGATGCGCTCGGCGAAGCGCATCAAATGCGGCGAGGTGTAGACGCCCACCTTCGAGCCGTTGGCGCGCGCGATCGACGACACGAACGCGGTCACGGTGCCTTTGCCGTTGGTGCCGGCCACGTGTACGGTCGGAAAGGCGAGCTGCGGGTTACCGAACGAGGCCGCAGCGGCCTGCATTCGCTCCAGGCCCAGCTTCTTGCCGAGCGGGACCAGGCGATACAGGCGCTCGAGCGTCGACTTCAGATCCGTCACTTACCCTCACCGCCGAGATGGGAAAGCAGAGAGCGCAGCCGCTCTTTCATCTCGCCGCGCGGTGCAATCGTGTCGACCATGCCGTGATCGATCAGAAACTCCGAGCGCTGAAAGCCCGGGGGCAGCTTGGCGTTGATCGTGCTTTCGATCACGCGCGCCCCGGCAAAGCCGATGGTCGCGTTCGGTTCGGCCAAGTTGATGTCACCCAAGAACGCGGTGCTGGCGGCGACGCCGCCCGTGGTCGGGTGTAAGAGCACGCTGATATACGGCTTTTTTACGCTGCGAAAGCGGCCGAGCGCGCTCATGGTTTTGGCCATTTGCATCAGGCTCAAGATCCCTTCCTGCATGCGCGCGCCGCCCGAGGCGTGCAGCAGCACGACCGGCAGGCGCTCGGAGGTGGCGCGCTCGAACAGGCGCGTGATGCGCTCGCCGACCACTGAACCCATGCTGCCGCCCATGAAGGCGAAGTTGTACGCCCCGTAAGCGATCGGAATGTCGGCCAAGCGGGCGCGGCCGATCTCGATCGCCTCGGTGGCTCCGGTCGTGGCTTGCGCGCGCGCGACTCGGTCGACGTAGCGCTTGCCGTCTTCGAACTCGAGCGGATCGCAGGGCAGGATGTGCTCGTCCCAGCGGTCGAGCTGCGCGCCGTCCAAGAGTAAGCGACGCCAGTCGGCGCTACTCATCGGGTGGTGGTAACTACACGACGGGCAGACGTAATACCGAGAGGACAGGTCCTCCACGGTGTTCACGACTCCGCAGCCGGTGCATTTACGGAAGAGTCCTTGACCGACCGAGCGTTTCTCGGTGCTGGTCGACTGTGCTGGGGTGCGTTCGGGCAGTGCCACGGTAATTTCGAAACCTAGCAGACGGATGGGCGCCGAGCCTCTAACAAGCCGGGCTCGCACGCAACTCGGTCGTATCGCTTTTTTTACTGACGCTGGGCGCAATTGACGAGGAATCGGCAGAGGTCCTGGCCAGAGTGCGCGTCGCCTCTTGAGACCCTGGGGAAAATCGGGCGAAATCCCGGTCCCATGACTCAAGGGCCCCCCCCGGCCGTCCTCGACCTGAAGGCCCCGTTGATCGGCCGCGACGCCGATCGGCGCCGGCTGGCCACGATTTTCGAGCGCGCCCTGGGCGACGGCGAGACGCGCGCCGTGACCCTCGTGGGCCCCGCCGGGATGGGCAAGACGCGCCTGGTCGATGAGTACCTGCGAACCCGCGCGGCGAGCGAACCTCCGCTGCGCGCGTTTTGGGGGGTGCCGCGCTCCGAACGACTGGCGTACGGACTGTTCGAGCGCCTGCTGCGCGCCCGCTTCGGGGTCGCTGACGGCGCGGACCGCAACGCCGCCAGCACCAAGGTCAGGGATGAGCTCGCGCTCGTGCTGGAGGACCGGCGCGTCGGGGACGTGAGTTATTTCCTCGGCGAGCTGATGAACTTGCCCTTCGCCGAGAGCCCGTTGACGCGCGCGGTGGCAGACGATCCGTCCCAAGCGCGGCTGATGCGGCGCGCGATTTTGCGCAGCTTCGTGGAGAGCGACGCCGAGCGGAGCCCGCTGTGCCTCGTGTGCGAGGATCTACACGCGGCCGACGAGGATTCGATCGAGCTCTTACGTTACCTGATCGAGAACCTGAAAGGTCCGATCGTGATCGTTTGCCTGGCGCGCCCGGAGTTTCTGGCGCGCCACGAAGGCTGGCGCGAAATTGGTGGCGCGCGCCACGAACTGATCGAGCTGGGCGCGGTCACAGCCCACGAGTCAGCAGAGATCATGGGCGCGCTCTTACGCAAGTGTCAGAGCGGCAGCGCGCCGCGACTGATCGACGCGGGGGTGGGCTTGGCGGGCGGCACGCCTGGGCTGCTCGAACACATGGTCCGGATCTTCTTCGACTCCGGCGTGCTACGCGAGCACGACGGCGCTTGGCAGGTCGATCTCGATCGCTTGGCAAACGCCAAGCTACCGCTGACGGTGGCGGACGCGGTCGCGGCGCGGATCGCCGCCCTGTCTGCGCGTGATCGCCGGCTCTTGGAGCAGGCGGCGGCCATGGGCAGCGTGTTCTGGCTGGGCGGGCTGGTCGCGCTCGGCCGGCTGGATCAAAAGGCGCCTGAATATTGGGTGGTCGACGCGCTCACCGATGTTCAGGACGTCGAGAAGCTGCTGATCGACTTGGTGCAAAGAGACTACGTGCTGAACGTCCCGGACTCCGCGTTCAGCGGTGAAAAAGAGTACATCTTCAAGCACAACCTGGAGCGCGAGCGGATCGCTCAGCTCACGGCGCCGGCGGCCTTGCGGCGTTACCATCGTTCGATCGCCGATTGGCTCGCGCAAAAGGAGACGCTGCGCAGCCAGGAAGAGTACGTGGCGATGCTGGCGCGGCACTTGGAACACGGCGGCTCGTTGACACGCGCAGCCTTCACCTACCTGGACGCGGGCAACATCGCGCGCCACCAATATGCCGCCAAGAAGGCGCACGACTACTACCAAAAGGGCCTCGCGCTCTTGGGCGACGACGACGCGCGGCGGCGCATCGACGCCCTACACAATCACGGCGACGTGCTGCTCTTGCTGGGCAAGACGGACGAGGCGCTGGCCGCGTTCCGCGAGATGCACGCGATCGCCTTTCGGCTCGGCTTGAGAGCCAAGGGCGGAGCTGCGCACAACCGCGTCGGGCGCGTGTATCGCGACACGGGCTCGCTCGATCTCGCGCGCGATCACCTGGAGACGGCGCTGGCGTTGTTCGAAAACGTGAACGATTCGCGCGGCGTGGCCGCGAGCCACGACGACATCGGCAAGCTTTTGTGGATGCGCGGCGAATACGAGGCAGCGCTGGAAGAGCTGAAAAAGGCCCTGGATATGCGCAAGCAGCACGGCGACGGCCGCTCCATCGCGCTCAGCTTGAACAACATCGGCCTGGTCTGGCGCGATCATGGCCAGCAAGCTCAAGCGCGCGAAGCCTTGGAAGCCGCGCTGAAGATCCGCCGCGAGCTCGATGATCCGCTAGGCAGCGTGGAGAGCATGAATGATCTGGGTCACCTGGCGCTCGACCAAGGCGAGCACGAGAAGGCGCTGCGCTTGTTCACCGAGGCGCACACCCTGGCCAAGGACGTCGGCGAGCACAACCGGATCGCAGCGGTGCTGACCAGCATCGGCGTCACCCATCAGCGCATGGGCCACAGCGACGAGGCGGTCGTGTACCTCACGCAGGCCGAAGAACTGTGTGACGAGCTCGGCGACAAGCTGCATTTGGCGGAGGCCAAGCGCGCCTTGGCCAAGACCTACTTGGAGCAGCGCGAGCTGAAAAAGGCGCGTGATCTGATCAAACGCGCGGTCGATCTATTCGGCCAGGTGCGCAGCAAGCCACACTTGGCCGTGGCCCTGCGCACCCTGGGTGAGGTGACCGGCGCGGGCGCTTGGGGTGAAGGGCACGAAGTGAAAGCCGTCGACTATTTCATGCGCTCGATCGCCATCTGTAAAGAGATCGGCAACGAGCTCGAAGTCGCGCGCAGCTATCAAGCCTTCTCCAGCTACGTCTTTTCGTCGCTCCATTACCGTCACAACGCCGATATTCAGCGTGAAGCCCACAAGCTCAGCGAAATGGCCGACGTGATCTTCGAGCGGCACCGCATTCGCTCGCGAGCCAGCGTCGCCTGAGAGCGAGATTTCCGGCAACGCGCCGCGTCGGCGTGCCGAATGGGGGAGGTGCATGCTAATCTCGAGAAGGAGGAAGGCTCATGGCCCCCGCCGCTACCCCGACCACCCCCGCCACCGCTGAAGTCATTCGCCCCTTGCGCCGCGTGGAGTACGACCAGCTCATCCGGCTGGGCGCTTTCGAAGACGAGAAAATCGAGCTCTTGGACGGCGAGCTGGTCGCCATGAGCCCGCTCGGGACGGCTCACTGCTCTGCGGTCGAGAAATTGAACGAGTTGCTCGTCCTGGCGCTTCACCGCCGTGCCGCCGTGCGTTGTCAATGCGCCTTCGCTGCCTCGGAGCTATCCGAACCCGAGCCGGATTTCATGGTCGTGCCGCGCAAGGAGTACGACGACGATCACCCAAGCCAAGCTCATTTGATCATCGAAGTGGCGGAGTCGTCACTCACCAAAGATCGCGGGCGAAAGCTGCGGCTGTATGCCAGCTGCCAGGTGCCCGAGTATTGGGTGGTCAACCTGGTCGAGCGCTGCATCGAGGTGTACCGGCAGCCCGACGGCGCGTCCTACGCGAGCGTTGAGCGCTACGAGCGTGGCCAGTCGATTCAGCTGCTCACGTTTAGCGACGTCACGATCGCCGTTTCGGACGTCTTGAAATAGCGCTCGACGCGCGCCGCAGTTCGGGCGATCTGAGCGTGCATGACGTCGCTTCGACTCCCGCTCCGTGTGCAAAAGGTTGGTCCGGTCGAGGTGCCGCTGCCGGCTTATCAGACCGAGCGCGCGGCGGGCCTCGATCTGAGCGCGGCGATTGCGGCGCCGGTACGGGTCGAACCCGGGCAACGGCTGCTGGTGCCCACGGGGCTCGCGTTCGCGATTCCCGATGGCTACGAGGGCCAGGTGCGGCCGCGGTCGGGCCTAGCGCTGAAGCACGGCATCAGCATCGTCAATTCACCCGGCACGATCGACGCTGACTACCGCGGCATGGTGCAGGTGCTCTTGATCAACCTCGGCCAAGAGCCGTTCCTGATCGAGCCGCTGTCGCGGATCGCGCAGCTCGTGATCTGCCCGGTGGTGCAGGCGGAGCTCGAGCTGGTGAGCGCGCTGGATCAGACGGCGCGCGGCGCGGGCGGCTACGGCTCGACTGGCGTTTGAGCGGCGATGCGCCTGTAAAAATCGCGCAATTCCCGGGCAACATCGGCGCGTTCGACGTCGCGGGTGATGATGTGGTGCGAGCGCGGTAGGATCACCACCCGCACGTCCGTCGTGCCCAGCAGGTTGGCGACGCGCCAGGCATTTTCTACGGGACAGACGCGATCCAGCGCGCCGTGCAAGATCAAGGTCGGGCAGCGCACCTGCGACAAACTCTCGCGCAGGGCGCGCGCGCCGCGTTCGAGATCGATCGCGGCGTGCACCGGGTCGGCGGTGTACGAGATCTGACTCTGCCGCGCGTCCGCGTCGGCGAGGTCAGAGCCGCCCTTTTTCATCAAGAAGTCCGGCAAGCGCAGCAAGCCGCTCGCGCGCAAGGCGAACGATAGCGGCGCGCGCAACCAGGCGGCGTTGGCGAGCATCACTAGCCCGCGCACGTTCTCGGGATGATCGATGGCCAGCCGCGCTGCGACCAGCGAGCCCATAGAAAGGCCAACCGCGATCACCGGCCCGGCGCTAGCCAATTCTTGGTACGCGCTCTCGGCACCAGACACCCAGTCGGCGAAGCGCGTTTTGGCCAGCTCTTTGGCGTGGCTGCCGTGGCCGGGCAGGCAACGAGCCAACGCCGAAAGTCCGAGCTCTGCCGCGACCGTCGTGGCCAGCTCAATCTCGCGCGTCGTGCCCCCAAAGCCGTGGAAGGCCACGACGCCCGGCGCGCGCCCTGAAATGCGGATCGGTTCGGGGGCGGCCGCGCTCAGTGCTCCGAGATCGACGCCCGCGCGGGAGCCGCGGCGAAAGCTCATCCTTCGCCGCGTTTGATGCCGTAGGCGCGCACTTTTTTGTGCAAATTGGTGCGCTCGACGCCGAGCACGATGGCCGCCTTGGAGATGTTCCAGTCGAGCGCCTTCAACGTGTCGATGATGTACGAACGCTCGGTCGTTTCGCGGTACTCGCGCAAGGTGAGCCGGCCCCCCGAGGCCTGCGGCAGCGGGGTGTGCTCGGCATCCGGGCTGCTGTCACTGTGCCCCGTGGCGCCCGCGCCCAGGTCCTCGACCTCGTCATCGAACGGGCTGTCGTGCGGATCTTCGGGCAGGTCTGCGATCGTGATCACGTCACTCGACAAGATCGCCGCGCGCTCGACCACGTTCTTCAGCTCACGCACATTGCCCGGCCATTTGCGGCGCGAAAGGGCGTCGAAAACGCTGGGATCGATGCGCTTGGAGCGTAGCCCGTTCTCTTTGCAGAAGCCGAACACGAAGGCCTCGGCCAAGATCGCGATGTCTACCTTGCGCTCGCGCAGCGCGGGCACGCGGATCGGGAACACGTCCAGGCGGAAGAACAGATCTTCGCGGAAGGTGCCGAGCTGCACGGCCTTCGCTAGGTCCTTGTTGGTCGCGGCCAGCACGCGCACGTCCACGTTGATCACGTGCTCGGAGCCGACGCGCACGACCTCGCCGTTCTGCAGCGCGCGCAGCACCTTGGCTTGCGCGGTCAGATCCATGTCGCCGATCTCGTCCAAGAACAAGGTGCCGCCGTGGGCTTGCTCGAAGAAGCCGCGCTTGCGCGCTTGCGCGCCGGTAAATGAGCCTTTTTCGTGGCCGAACAGCTCGCTCTCGATCAGCTCGCGCGGGATCGCCGCGCAGTTCACCTTCACGAACGGCGCGTCCCGGCGCGGACTCAAGCGATGGATGGCGCGGCTGACCAACTCCTTGCCGGTGCCGCTTTCGCCGGTGATCAGCACGCTGGCCTTGGTCGGCGCGACCTTGTCCACGTCTTGAAATAGCTTCTGGATCGGCGCGCTGGTGCCGATCATCTCGTAGCGCGCCTCGAGCTCGCCGCGCATCTGCTCGACCGTGCGGTTCAAGCGCGCGGTGCGGATCGAGTTGCGCACGCTGACCAGCACGCGCTCGCGGTTCAGTGGCTTCTCGAAGAAATCCGTGGCGCCGAGCTTGATCGCGGCCACTGCGTCGTGCACGGTGGCGTGTCCACTGATGACGATCACGGGCAGGTCACGGGTGGCGTCGTCGGCGCGCAGGCGCTGCAGGGCGTCCAGGCCGCTCATGCCGGGCAGCTTCAAATCGAAGATCGCGACGTCCACTGGCTCGTGCGGATTGCCCAGCGTCTCGAGCGCTTTCTCTCCGGACTCGGCCTCCAGCACTCGATAGCCCTCGCCGGTGAGCACCATCTCCAAGATGCGCCGGATGTTCTTCTCGTCGTCGACGACGAGCACGGTAGGCGGAACGGTGCTGAGCGGTGAAGGATCGGACATCTCTCAGCCTTGCTTCTCCTGCGCGGCCAAGCGATCCAAGAAGTGCTTCGCCGGGACCGCGAACGGGCTGGTGGGGTAGCGTGTCAGTACGAGCTCGAGCACGGCGCGGGCCTTGAGCCGCTCCTTGGTCTTCAGATAGACCTCGGCCAAGAGCACGAGGCCCTCCGGTTCCAAGCCCGAATTGGGGTAGCTGCGTAGCGAATATTGGATGCGCGCGACCGCCGCCGGGAATTTGTCGCGCCGCAGGTAGAAACGCGCCACGTACAGCTCGTGCCGCGCCAAGAGGCCGGTCACGACCGACTGCATGTACGCGAGCTGCGGCGCGTGTTCGCTGTTCGGGTAATCGTTCAGGAAGGCGCGGATGCTGGCGTGCGCGTCGTTCACGTACGCCAGATCGCGTTCCTCGAGCGATGGCAGCAGAAACGAGGCGCTCACTGCGTCGTACTGGGTCATCGTGACTCGGTAGCGAGCGTACGGGATCTCCGGATCGTTCGGATAGTCGTGGACGAACGCTTTGTAGCCGGCGGTTGCCTCGGCGAACTTGTTTTGCTCGTAATCTGCGTCGGCCAAGCGCAGCTCGGCGAGACGCGCGTAGCGGCTGTAGCCGTAATTGCGCTTCACCTCGGCCAGCTTCTGCCGGGCGCCTTCCCAATTCTTGGAGTCGAAGTCGTCCATCGCCGCGTCGTAGTCGCGCTTGGCTTTCTCCGAATAATCGATGGCGGAGACGGCGTGGTATTCCTTGTCACAACCGACGAGCCAGGGGCTGACCAGGGCGAGGCCGAGCATCAACCAGGGGGTGCCTCTCGGCAGGCCGCGCCTCTGGCCCGAGAGCTTCGACCCGTGCGTGTTCGCCTTCATTGTCCGCATCTTCGAGGCCTCTGCTAGCGGCGTTCCGTTTCGGGCGCAAGTTGACAGCCCTGGATTTTCCCGCCTTCCGGCGAGATGGTCGAGGGGATGCCCTACGGAAGCGGCTGGGGATGCCGATCGAGGGCAACACAAGACTAGCGCCTCTCGATACAACGGGTAAAGATGCTCGCCGAGGCAACATGAACGAGCCCGTCCCCATGACCCCCGCCGGCGCGCAAAAGCTGCGCGACGAACTGGTTCGCCTCAAAGAGGAGCGACCGAAAATCTCGCGCGCCATCGGCGTGGCGCGCGATCACGGTGATTTGAAAGAGAACGCCGAGTACCACGCCGCCAAAGAGCAGCAGGGCCTGAACGAGGCCCGCATCAAAGACATCGAAGATAAGCTGTCGCGGGCCGAAGTGATCGACCCCTCGAAGTTCTCCGGTGATCGCGTGCGCTTCGGGGCGATCGTTCTGCTCACCAACCTGGATACGGACGAGGAGAACACCTACCAAATCGTGGGCGCTGACGAAGCGGACCTGAAGAACGGCACGATCTCGGTCTCGGCGCCGCTGTCCCGCGCGCTGATCGGCAAGTCGACGGGTGATGAAGTGGTCGTGACCCTTCCGGGCGGAACGCGCCGCTACGAAATCGGCAGTATCGAGTTCCGCTGAAGTGACCGGTTCGCTCAGTTTCGCGGGCGGCTCGGCGCTCGCACGAAGCGCGCGCGTGTGCTGGGCCGTTTGGGCCGCCCTGGCCGTGGAATTGGCGCTGGCGCTGCTCAGCGCGGGGCGCGAGCTGAGCAGCATCTGGGAGGTGCAATTCGGCCTGCTGTGGCTGTTGCCGACGGCGCTCACCGTGTCGGCGGCCGCCGCGCTGCCCGGCGCGTTCGTGGCCTGGCTCGTGGAAGAAGCCGAGACCCGCGCGGTGCGAGCGCTGCTCGGTGCGTTCGGCGTCGCTGCCGGTGCGGTGCTGGGGTTTGGGGTGGGGGGAGGGCGGCACCTCGCGACCTTGGGCCAACGGGGCGGGTTCGCGATGATCGTCGGTGCGCTGGTCGGCGCGCTGGTCTGGGCGGTCGCGCCCGGCCTTTCGCGGCTCCAGCGCGAGCGCCCGTTTTGGTGCGTCGGGCTGGTGGCGTTCGGGGTGTTGCTCGCGGAGCTCGCCAACCGCCTGATTTTGGTGCGGCTTTATCCGGCGTTCCACTTGGGGTTGGCCGCGTTGGTGCTGCTCGCGCTGCCGCTGGCTGCCGAGGCCCTGCGGCGCGCGCTTTCAGCGCGGCCCAAGCCAGGCGCTGAAAGCGCCGCGACTGCCACCCGGCTGTACGCTTCCACGCTCGGGGTGTGGCTGCTCGCGGCGCTGCTGGTGCTGCCCAGCGCTCAGCGTCTGGCGCGCTTCGATAACTTCCGCTTCGTGGTCAGCGAGCATGCGCCACTCGCCGGCCGGGCCGTCGAACTCGCCACTCTAGTCGTGCCGGTCGCCGCCGAAGACACGGTTGAATGCGACGCGCTGAGCGCGGCCGAGCGCGCCGCACAGACTGCGTGTCAGGCCTCGTCGGTCGAGCAAACCGGGCGCACGCTCGATCTCAGGCAACGCGATTTCCTGCTCATCAGCGTCGATGCGCTGCGCGCGGATCACTTAGGCAGCTACGGCTACGGGCGGCCCACCACGCCGCAGATCGACGCGCTCGCGAAGGACGCCGTGGTCTTCGAGCGTGCCTACGCGGCCACGCCACACACCTCGTACTCGGTCACCTCGCTGATGACCGGCAAATACATGCGCCCCTTGCTGCTCCAAGGCATCGCTCAGGACTCGGACACCTGGGCCGGCCTTTTTCGCACCTACGGCTACCGCACGGCCGCCTTCTACCCGCCGGCCGTGTTCTTCATCGATCCCGATCGCTTTCAGGGCTTTCGCGATACGTTTTTGGGCTTCGAGTACCGCTGGGTCGAGTTCGCCGAGGGCGCGCGGCGCGTGCAGCAGCTCGAGGCTTATCTTGCCACGGCCCCCGACGACAAACGCCTATTTACCTGGGTGCACCTGTTCGCTCCGCACGAGCCCTACGAAAATCATCCAGAGTTTGCCTTCGGTGAGCGTGATCTGGATCGCTATGACTCCGAGGTGCGCTTCGCGGACGAAACCGTGGGCAGCTTGATCCGCGCGTTTCGCGCGCGGCGCCCGCATTCGGTCGTGATCTTGACCGCGGATCACGGGGAAGAGTTCGGCGAACACGGCGGGCACTATCACGGGACGAGCGTGTACGAAGAGCAAGTGCGCGTGCCGCTGATCATCTCGGCCCCCGGGAGCCTCGGCGCGCGGCGCATCGCCGAGCCGGTGCAGAGCATCGATCTGCTGCCCACGCTCTTGACCGCGCTCGACATCCCCAAGCCCCCGCGCTTGCGCGGGCGTGACTTGGGCCCGCTTTTGGCCGGAAAACGCGGCGAGGGCCCGGGGCTCGTGCTGGCCGAGACGGACGAGCAAACGCTGCTCGGACAGGGCTCGCTGCGCCTGATCTGCGCGCGCAAATTGGGCGCGTGCAAACTCTTCGATCTGGCCCGCGACGCGCGTGAAGAGCGCGACATCTCGGCCGAGTCGCCGAAAGAGTTCGGTGAGCTCCGCGCGCGGCTGAAAGAACTCGGCGCATCCCACGGCCGCTACGAGCAAAATGGTCTGCGCGCCGAAGGCAAAGGCTGGCCTCCGGCGATCCTGCGCGGCATCAGCGGCGATGGCGACGCGGTGGACGAGATCGCCGCCTTGCTGGACGATGCCGATCTGGCCATTCGCCGCAAAGCGGCCGAGCTTTTATTCGAACTGAAACGTCCCGAGGCCAAAGCCGCCTTGCGCCTGGCCCTCGGTCGCGATGAAGACGAGGTCGTGCGCCGCTACGCAGCGCTCTCGTTGACGCGTTTGGGTGAGGGCGCTCCGCTCACCTTCGAGCTCGAAAAATCACCGGATCTCGCGGTCAGGAGGCTGGCGGCTTTGGTGCTGGCCGAGAGCGGCGATGCCCGCGGCGAAAAAACACTGATCGCTTGGTGGCAAGACTCGGCCACGCGCGACTTCGACCGCTCGCGGCAAATCGCCGCCGCCTTGGGCACGATTCGCGCAAAAGACGCGGTCTGGCCGCTGGTGCAAAGCTTGAACGACGTGCGGTTGCGCCCGTACTTGGCCGACGCCCTGGCCCACATCGGCGGTGAGCTCGGGCAGGGCTCGCTGCTCAAGGCGCTCAGCGACGAACGCTCGCAATCGACTCGCATCGCGCTGGTCAACGCGCTCGTCAGCCTCAAAACCGGCGCCGCCCTCGCGCCGCAATTGGTGCGCTTCATGGGCGTGCCGGATCCGCTGTTGATCGGCCTTGCGGCCGCCGAGCGCAGTAAGATCCTGCAATACGTGGGCGGCCCGGAAGGTCAAGATCTGGCGCGCTTGCGCAGCCAGAGCGCGCTCGGCGTCAGTGTGACTTTGACCATTCCGTCGGGCGGCAACGGGCGCGGCGTGCGGGCGTTCGTGCGCGCGCGCGCCACGGGCAGCGCGCCGGGTGAGGTGCTAATCGCTGCGGGCGCGCCGGATTGGGGCGGGGGCAAGAAGAAGCCGAGCCTGCCGAACCTGGACGCGGCGCAGGCGCTCCGCCTGCGCATCCCGCCTGGCCCCGAACCGGTCGTGGTCTATGGGGAGCTGCCGAAGAGCGTCGGGGCGCGCCCCGGGCTGCGCGCGAAATTCGTGGTCTTTGCCGACAGCACCGTGCACATGGACGCGATTTCGCTGGTGCCGCTTTCGGATGAGCTGCCGCCGCCGAAGGCCGTGCCCTGGCAGGCCGGGGCGGGCGAAGACGGCGCTGCGGCGCCCGGCGAGTGAGTAATCGCCCCGGATCTGCGGCATTTCTTGGGCAGAACCAAAAAACGGCCGACCATGCCGCTAAACGCTGGAATGGTGTATAGAAGCGCCCGTGGCTGAGCAGCGCGACGAATCCGAATCGTCTTCGGGTGCCGATAAAACGGAGCCTGAGGCGAATGAAACCGAGCACGTAGAGGCGGAGGCCACGGAAGCGGAGCTCGTCTCCGAAGGCGAGGCAACCGACGTTGCCCGCGCGGCCCCCAAAAAGAAAAAGAAGAAGCGCGACCTCTCGGCCGAAGCCGAGCCGAGCCGCGATCGCAATCGGCGCCTGCGTGAAGAAGTCGCTGGTGGGCGGCGTACCAAGCAGGGCGCTCGCGCCGTTCCGGCGCGCAACCTGGAAGCGGGCGAAATCGTCGATGACGCGCTGGCTCGCACCACGCAGGCCGCCGGCGAATGGCTGAAGCGGAACGCCAACGTCGTGCAGTGGATCGTGATCGTCGGCCTGGTGGGCTGGGTCGCTTTCGCGATCTACGGCTATCGCGCCGGCCGCGCGGCGGAGCAGGCTTCGGCCAAGCTCAGCACGGCGATCCGCGCCGAAAACGCGCGCATCGGCACGGACGAGACCAAGCCGGATCCGCAAACCGGCCTAGTCGAAACGCGCCCCGCGTTCGCGACCGAGGTTCTGCGCCTGCAGGCGGCAGAGAAGCAATACCGCGCGATCGCCGACGGTGGCTCGACCTCGGCGGCCACGTTCGCCAAGCTCGGCTTGGCCTCCGTGCTCTATGATCAAGCCAAGTTCGCCGACGCCAAGGCGGCCTACCAAGCGGTCAAAGACAGCAAGCTGGCGAGCCAAGACGTGGCCGTGAAGGGCCGCGCGCTCGAAGGCATCGGCATCAGCCTCGAGGCTTTGGGCGACAAAGACGCGGCGCTCAAGGCGTTCGGAGAACTGTCGAACATCGACGGGCTCGGCTTCAATGCCCTCGGCGCTTACCACCAAGCTCGCTTGTCGTTCGCCGCGGGCAACACCGACAAGGCCAAAGAGTACCTGAAAGACGCCCAGAAGCGGCTGGACACGCTGGCTTCAGCGGAAGCCAAGGACAGCAAGAAGGCGCTCGGCGGCGGCAATACCGGCTATTTGCAGCAATCGGTGCGTGATCTCCAGCGCCGCGTCGATCCGACAGCGGTGCCGCCGGCCAGCCCGAGCATGCTCAGCGCCGAGCAAATCCAAGAGCTCAGCGAGCAAATGGGCGCGGGCGACGGTTCCGGCAAAGGCGGCCTGTCGGCAGAGAAGCTGAAGGAGCTACTCAAGGGCATGTCGGGCAAGGCTCCGGGCGAGCTGCCCAACGTACCAGCGCCGCCGGCGAGCGCTCCGTGAAGCGAGCCTGCTTGCGCGCCAGCTTTCTGTCGCGGCTGGGCTGCGCGCTCGGCGTCGCCGGCCTGGGCCTCGGAGCTACGGGCTGCGAGGCCATGCGTGGTGGCGCCAATCCGGAGATGCCGCTCTGGCTGCAGCGCCCGAACTCGGCGATGCAGGTCAACTTCAGCCGCAAGCTGGTGGCGCCCTCGCGCCGCGCGGGTGAACCGTACGAGCGCGGCCAACCCGAGATCGACCCGGTCGGCAAGCGGGTGTTCACCGGCTCGAGCGACAACGGCCTTTATGCCTTACGCGCGGCGAACGGCGAGCAAATCTGGCGCTTCGAGACGCTCGGCTTCGTGCAGTGCGCGCCGCTCTACGACCCAGGCGAAGACGTCGTGTACTTCGGCTCCAACGACGGCGCCTTCTATAAGGTATCGGCAAAAGACGGCAAGCTGCGCTGGCGCTTCATGTCGAACGCCGAGGTATCGCGCCGCCCGATCCTGCAAAATGGCCTACTTTACGTAGTCAACGCCAACGATACGCTGCTCGCGCTCGAGCCGGACACCGGCAAAGTGCGCTGGTCGCAGCATCGCTCGCCAGCCACGGGCATGGAGGTCGCGGGCTACGCAGGCCCGGCGCTGTTCCGCGGCAAGGTGTACACCGGCTTCAGTGACGGCAACGTGGTCGCGTACGACGCGCTGACCGGCGCGGAGCGCTGGCAGCCCGTCGATCTCGCGGCAGAAGCCGAGCAGACGCTGGGTGAAGTGCCGCAGCAGTTGGACGTCGACACCACGCCGGTGCCCAACATGCTGAGCACGGGACCCGTGGTGTATGTGGCCAGCTACGCGGGCGGCGTGTTCGCGCTGGACGCCGAGACCGGCGTGCAAGTCTGGCCGAACACCGCCGTCACCGGCGTCAGTGAGCTCACGCTCTGGCGTGAGCCGGCCCACGTTCGGCGCGATGGCGGGCCACCAGAGCCCGCGCGCGCAATCCTGATTGCGTCGAGCGGCACGACCGGCCTTTGGGGCCTGGATCCCGAAACCGGCCGCGAGCTGTGGCGGCGTTCCGTGCCCAGCGGCGGCGTTTCCGCGCCCGTGCCGATCAACGGCGCGCTGCTGATCACGGCCTCGCGCCTGGGGATCTTCCTCGTGTCGCCACTCGGCGGCGAGCTGATCGACGGTATCCACATCTCGGACGGCGCCAGCATGACGCCCTCGGCCTTCGGTTCGCGCGCCTTCGTCATGACCAACGGCGGCACGTTCCTGAGCCTGAACGTCGCGCCGCCGATCTGACTCCGGACGCCCGGCGCTCGAGCCGGCGCGGCGGCGGCTAGGCAGCTAGAGGGCCAGCATTGCGCGCGCGGGCGAAGATCCGCGTAATGCTTTCGGCCAATGGCGCGCCGATCAGAACCGCACCGGGACGCGGCGAAGATCCGCGCAATACTCCCCTGATCTGGGGTTTATTAGTTCGCATAAGATACATTATGTAAACTAAATGCATACGGCATCGTTTCGGGTACAGGGCCGGCCACGTCGAAGGCGGCGGCGTTAGGCCTGGGCGCCCGCCTACCAATTGTCGTTGTCGTACGCCACGTGGATTGCAACGCAGACACAGCCTGGCGCCGTCTGCGGCTAGCGCCCGCGGCGCTCCATGGCCGTTCGTTGCGAGGCGGCCCATGGCCTGCCTCAACGCGCCACGCTACAGTACCCCGAGCCGGCGTGGGGCTGGTTTCGATTCAATGCAACTCGGCGGGGTGCAACGTGAACAGAAGCTATTTCCGATCGGTACTCTTTGGCGTGGCGACTGCGCTGGTTGGCTGCGCGTTGGACACGAGCGGCGGCGGCACGGCTGACTCGGACGAAGTAGCCGCTCACACCAAACAAGCGCTCGAGGAGTGCGACGTCGGTTTTGCGTACTCCGCGGGAACGTGGAGCGAGGGTCGCCTTAATCAGGGTTGCAGCTTTGCCGATAGGTCGTTCAACTTCGGGGCAGCTTCGGACATTCCGCTTTTGCTTGCGGGACAATATACGGCAGCGGGCTATTCCGTATCGATCGCGACGTACGGTACAGCAACAGAGGGCGATCGCATCGGACGCTTCTTCATCGATCGCGATTTAAGCCGCGGATGGAGTGCCGCAGATACAAACACTCGGTTCATGCCGACGCCGCAGGTGGGTGATCAACCGTTCACCATCAAGACGCAGGTCCGCCGCATCGTGACAGCTCCGGGTTCCGGAGGCGCTCCGGGTTCCGGAGGCGCCAGCGTTGGCTCATGCGGGGTTGTTGGATATGAGGCTGTCGTAGGTATCAAGCGCGGTTCGGAGTGGTTCATCGACGGCAACGGCAACGGCACCTGGGATGGCGAGAGCGAATGTGACAAGTATAGCGCTGGCTTTGGCGCAGCGAGCACCATCCCAACACCGGTCGGGAGCATCATTGGCGTGGCCGACACCAGTTGGAGCTCCGCCGTTGTCTGGCACTTCGATGACAACGCTTCTCTGGGCTGGGACGGGGCGCCTCCAGACCAAACATTAGCGGCATTTGGCAGTGGCACGATGCGACCGTTTTCCGACGGCGCCTCAGGGACGCTCGGGGTTCAAAGCGGAACGAGTGTGTACCTCGACAAGAATTTGAATCGAGTTTGGAGTGGCGAGCCGTCCGACATCGCAGCGATTAACTACCTGCCGAGCAGCGATTGGACATTCGTTGGGTGGTACACTGCGTGGCAATGACCGAAGCGGAGGTTCCGCTCCGCTTGGCTTCCTTACGGCCTTGGGGTGGGCAGGCCTTCGGGGTGCGGCAACAGGCCCAGGCCTAGCGGCAGATCGCTCCAGGTCCCCCACCCGTCGGTCCTCGCACGCCTGCGGCTAAATCCCAGCGATCCGGTAGCGCCGACGGCCCGCACTGTTGCAGCCTGTTGCACCCTGGCGATCAACCCGCATTGAAATGCGGACGCGGAGGGCGAGTGATCGGCCCCGAAAACCCGATTGGCTTCGGCGGCGCGTTGGGCGACCATCCACGGCTCCATGATCTCCGTGTTCACCCCGCTCAGTCAGAGTGGCAACGAGTACGTCGAAGCGGCGTTCGAGACGCTGCTGGCGCAGACGTACGAGGACTGGGAATGGATCGTGCTGGAGAACCATGGTGGACGCCTGCCGGAAGCGCTCGCCGAGCACCCGCGGGTGCGCGTCTTCGAGGACAACGAGCTCGAGGGCCTCGGTCAGCTCAAGCGCGCGTGCTGCGAGCAGGCCGAGGGCGAGATCCTGTTCGAGCTCGACCACGACGATTTGCTGCACCCTGAAGCGTTGGCCAAGACCTTCGCCGCGCTTCAGGACGCAGACGTGGCCTACAGCGACTTCGCCGAGTTCCGCGATGGCGACTGGACCCCGGACGGTTACCGCGCCGACTACGGCTGGCACCAGTACCCGGTCAGTTTTCAGGGTCACCAGCTGATCGCCATGCGCGCGCCGGCCATCACGGCTCAAAACCTGCGCCGCATCGACTATTGCCCGCACCACTTGAAGGCCTGGCGCGCCGACGCCTATTTCAAGATCGGTGGCTACGACGCTGGCCTCGTGTACGGCGAGGATCAGGACATATTGAAGCGCTTCTTCCTGCTCGGGTATCGCATCGCGCACCTGGCCGAGTGCCTGTATTTTTACCGCATTCACGGCACGCAGACGATGGCCAATCACGCCAGCCGGGTCGATGAATTGAACTGGCAGGTGTACGAAAAGTACATCGCTGCGCTGGGCGTGAAGTTCGCGGACGACGCGGGCTTGGCCAAGCTCGAGCTGCGCGAACACGGCCAGAGCTACGGCGTGTGCCGCGCCTTCGGCAAGGCCGCGGGCGTCGATCTCAATCGACCCTGGCCGCTCGAGGACAACAGCGTCGGCTTGATCGTGGCGGAGGACGTGCTGCAGCAGCTGCGCGATCCGGTGCACGTGATGAACGAAGCGTATCGCGTGCTCGCTCCGGGCGGGTTCTTGCTGGCGCGCGTGCCTTCCACGGACGGCCGCGGCGCGTTTCAAAACCCACGCAACGTGTCGTTCTGGAACGAGCACTCCTTCTGGTACTACACGCAGGCTCGATTCGCCTGCGAATTGCCGGATTTTACCGGGCGATTTCAGGTGGCTCGACTGCGCACCTTCTGTCCCGAAGAAGCGCTCAGTGAACATCACCCGCTGCTGTACGTGGAAGCGCACCTGTTCGCGCTGAAGCCCGGCTACGAGCCGATGGGCGCCGTGCTGATCTGAATCGTCAGAGCACGTACTGATCGTTCAGCGCGGTGACGGTCAAGTTCACGCCCTTGAGACGCGCCACCTCTTCTTCGACCTCGCGCTGGAAGACCGGCTTGATGTGATAGAGAAGCGTCGGCAAATCCTGCGGTTTTACGTACTTTTTTAGATCTCTCAGCAGCGTGCGCGGCGTGTGGTGGCCGCTGACCGTGGCCAGCTTCTGCTCGCGGTTCGGAAAGCTCACCTCCATCAGCAGCGCCTTCAGGTTCTTCTCTTGATTGAGCAGCTCCCAGAAGCGATCGGTCGGGCCCGTGTCCCCGCTGTAGGCGATCGTCGCGTCCTTGCCCTCGACGATGAAGCCCGACGAGTCGATGGTGTGATTGACCGTCACGCTGCGTACTTGGTAGCCCGCGACCTCGACGCGCTTTTCCGGCTTCAACTCGACGTACTGGATGGTCGGCTTGGCCTTGTTCGGGATGGCCGAAAAATCAGGCCAGATCAGGTTGTTGAAGAAGTGCTTCTTCAACACGCTGAGGGTCTCTTTGGTGGCGGCGACGACCAGCGGCTCGCAATCGGCCTGGCAACGGTTGTCGGCGATCGTCGCCAGATCGCGGATGTGGTCGAGGTGCGCGTGGCTGATGATGCACGCGTTCAGCCGGAACTGCGCTTTCAGATCCATGCCGCTGGTGAGCGATCCCGCGTCGATAGCGAGTCGGTCGTCGATTACGAAAGCGCTGGTGCGGTGACGCGGCGTCTCCCCGCCGTGGCAACCTATGACGCGAAGTTCCATGACTCCCGACTGGGCGAACGCCAGAGGCCTTGCGAAGGAGCCATCACTCCGGGCTCCGCGGCGCACTCGCGCATGATCCTTCAAGCTTAGCGTGCCCGGCGCAGCCAACGCCAGTCAGCGCCCCGCCCGTCCGCGCAGAGTCCTCTGCCGGAGCCCGCCGCACATCGCCTCACCGCCCGCCTCGGGCGCTGGCTCCGGGAGCGCCCAGCGGGCGCCGCCTTCGGCCAGCCGACCCGCGAATGATAAATTACTGTGGAACCTCTTGCATGTCGGAAGGATTGAGGATAGTTACCGTCGCCCCGTCAGGGGAAAAAGGTAACAGGTCCCCTTGGGGGATCGTCTAACGGCAGGACGCAAGACTCTGACTCTTGCTATCTAGGTTCGAATCCTAGTCCCCCAGCAATGTTCACAGCGGTTTCGGGCGCCTCCCCCCGAACCCGCACTGGCCCCATCGTCTAGCGGTTAGGACGTCGGCCTCTCACGCCGATAACACGAGTTCGATTCTCGTTGGGGTCACCAGTAAAAATAGCCGGAAATCGTTTTCCGGCTTAGGGACAGCAGACAGTTGACGGCAGTAGCCGTACGAGACCAGCCGGCGCGCTACGGCGAGAGCTCCGAGGCGGGCCGGCTGAGCGTGAGCTAAGCACGCCTCGCGATCTGCGCGCGCGTCCCGAGGGCCGGCCCGGCGCTGAGCTGCGACTTTGAAGCCGCCGCTCGGAACGCAGTGCCGTAACGACATGAGCCGGCGCGCGGCGGCGAGATCTCGAGCGGGCCGGCTGAGCGTGAGCGAAGCACGTCTCGCGATGTGCGCGTGCGCGTCCCGAGGGCCGGCCAGCGCTGATCTGTGACTTGAAGCCCGCGGCTCGGAACGCGGTGCCGTAACGAACGTGCTGGTGGACCTCGCCTTTCGTCGGTTCGCCTTTCGTTGGTTCGCCTTTCGTTGGTTCGCCTTTCGTCGGTTCGCCTTTCGTTGGTTCGCCTTTCGTTGGTCCAGTCCCCTCGCACCGGAGCCCTCGCCCCGCGGCCCCGCCGCCGTACCCTCGTGGCGATTGCTCGCCCCGCAGCCGCGCTCCCCTCCGCATGCCGTGGTTTTAGCATTCCGCCTCCCTTCCGCCCTTTCGTCCGTTCCGTGTCCCAGAGCGCGGCGCGTAGCGCTTCCCACTCGCGGCCCGCTGCACATGCCCCCTGACGCCCCTGCCCGCCCCTCTCAGAACGGGGGAACGGGCCCGTGCCCCGGCCGTGCTGAGAGAAAATCCTTACCGGTAAGCCCCACCCATGCATCGCCACTGAAATTGGCTTACCGGTAAGGCTAAAGGGTGCCGCCCGGCCGAATTGGCTGCCGGTAAGGCTTTAGGCAACTGTTGGGCGCAGATTCGCTTACCCGGTAAGGATTTTCCAACCTGCGGGGCGCTGGGCGCCTTACCGGTAAGGATTTTCCAGTGTCGCGGTCATTTCGGGCCTTACCGGGAAGGCTTTGGGTTGATGGACGGGCTCGCGGGCCTTACCGGTAAGGCTCTGTCGCGTTGGGCAATTGTGAAGCTCTCAGCGGCAAGGCTTCGCCCGTCGTCGAGCTTCTGCGGGGCCCCTACTGGTAGGTTTCAGGGCCCGGGAGGCCTTGGCGAGGCTTTCCCTAACCGCCGAGGGGCTGAGAGTTACGCCCCGACGGCGCGCGCTGGCGGGTGAAGCTGGACCTTGCGGGAGACGCCGATCAGGCCGCAGATCAGGTCGAGCAAGGCTTCGTTCGAAAACGGCTTGGCGACGAAGTACAGCGCAGGGTCGCCGATGGCGTTGATGTCATGGCGGCAGTCGGTGTCGCCGGAGATGATCACGATCGGCAGCAGTGGGTCGAACAGGCGGACGGCTGCTACGAGCCTTGCGCCGCTCATCTCGGGCGCGAACAGATCAGTCAGGATCAGATCGAAGCCGAGCGTGGAGATCAGCTCGAGCGCGGCAGCAGGCGTGGCCGCGGTTTCGATCTCGATGCCGGCGCCGCGCAGGAGCCGCGCGATGAAGCGTAGCAAGTGCACGTCATCTTCAGCGACCAGCACGCGCGCGCTGTCCTTACGCTGTCCGATAGGAAAAGTGCCTGATGTCACCGTGTACTGACCTTGTTGCGACGACATCGATTCTCCCAAACAGACCGGACCAGCTTTCAGCATGACTCGTGCTTCGAGTCTGCGCAGCCTCAATCAGCGAGAAAATGCGGTAGGCACAGGTCGGCGAATGAAGGTCATTGGCGCTGATTGGGCGCTGTTTCACCTCACGGGGACGCAATACGTGGAGACGCCGCTGCTGGCCGCGGCGCAATCGTAGCCGCTCCCGTCGTTGCCGCTGGCCTCGGCTTGGTCGCAGAACTTCTTGGCGTCGAAGTCGATACAGACGCAGCCGCTGGTGGTGAGGTCGTAGCCGCGCTTGTAGCAGTTGCAAAACGGGTTCGAGGCAGTGGCGCAGTAGGCGGTCATGCACTTTTTCAGCGCGGTCAGTAGGCCGCAGGTGTCTCCGTCATAGCCGGACGCGCCCGCGTCGCCCGAGCCGCCCGCGCTGGCGTTGGAGTTGCCGCAGCTTTGCTGGCCGGCGGGACACGTGGGGCCGCAGCTTGCGCCGCTCAGCGCCAAGCTCGAGCCGAACACGAACGACAATACTGCCAAGGCGCGCTTGTACACGCTGGGACGTTAGCCGCGATTCGACGCCCGAGCGAGGCTCTTTGCGAGGGATTTGGGGATCCCAGGCGGCGTTGCTAGGCTCTGCCGCAAGCCTCATGAGTCTCGACGGCAATTCCTTGCTCGCTGGTTTTGCCGTGTCCACGGTGGGCTTCGGCTTCTTCATGTACGGCAAGAAGCAGGCGCGGCCGCCGCAGCTCTTATTGGGGCTGATCAGCCTGGTGTATCCCTATTTCGTGGCCAGCCCGGGCTGGATCTTCGGGATCTTTGCGGCGCTACTCGCGGCGTTGTGGCTGGCCCTGCGGCTCGGTTGGTGAGCCGTCGCCCCAGGCGGGCAGCGCTGCGGGCGCCATGATCGCGTCGCGGATCGCGGCGTTGGGTGCGCGGCCGAAAATAGCTTGTCCACGAGCGCCGCGCGCGACGCCGAGCGTGCGCAGCGTGCCGTCGAGCTCGGGGAATTCGCGGCGATCGAGCCAGCGCCGCGCGTGTTCGGTGAAGCGTGGCGCGCCCAGGCTTTGGTCCAAGTGAGCCAGTACGCGCTCGGCGGTCCAGTCGTCTTCGGAGGCTGCACAGCATTCGCTGAACGCGCGCAGCGCGGCGTCGAGCGTGGGTCCGGAGGCTCGGCGGGCCTCGACGTCGGTCAGGAACGCCAGCGCCGCGCCTGCCCAGTACACGCGGTAAAACGAGCGCCGTTCGTGCATTTGGCTGCTCTCGTCTCGCAGTGAGAGCGCGCTGCCGTTGCTTTTGCCGCGCTCGAAGCCATCGAGCAAATGTTGATAGGCTTGGGCCGGGCTGATGATGCCGGCGCGCGCGCGCACGACCTCCGTGTAGTAGCTGGCCAGGCCTTCGAAGAGCCAAGCGTCTTCCGGCGGTAGCCGCGGCACGCCCAGGTGTAAGAACTCGTGCGTGGCCGTCCAATCGTCCTTGAGCTCAGCGGCGCTCACGCGGCGATCGAGGAAGATCACCACCGAAGGTCCGCCGCCGCGCAGAGCCATGCCGAAGCCCGGGCCGGAGCGCTCGCCCGGGACGGCGATCACGAGCGCGCGTGGCACCGGGAAATGACCAAATAACAAGCTGCTCGCGCGGGCGCCTTGGGCGATCCATTCGCGCACGGCGCCCGCGCGCTCGGCGAAGCCGTCAGCTAGGGCGGCGACGCGCAGCTCGCCGCCGGGCACGAGCAACGGCGTCGGCGAGGCGTGGCTGAAGCCGCCCGCAGATTTCCAAGCGAACGCGCTTTCGGGCAGCGCGGCTTGCCAAGGCAGCAGCGCGATCAGTCCGTCGGGCAGCGTGAAGTGGAGCTGCATGGCGACGCCCTCGGGCCTGGGTGATGGCACCCACAGCCACAGATCGGGAGACACCAATGCGTCCGCCCCGGCCCGGCGCAGGCTGGTTGGATCGGGTGATTTTTCGGGCAAATTGACCGCGTAGCGCAGGCATTCGTCGGGCTGGCTGCGCGGCAGATCGACGCCCTCCCCGGGACACGAATAATTACCCTGAGGGGTGATGATCGCGCCGCCCTCGAGCAGGCGCTCGGCGCCCGGGCTCGGCGCGTTCAGGCGTTCGATGCGGAATCCGGACGGGCACAGCTCGACCTCGATCCGTTTCAAATCGGGATCGATGCGCGCGTTGAAGACTAGGCGCTCGTCACCGGTCAGGCTCGGGATGTGGGTGCCTAGGCGCGCCGCGACGTGCGCGGGGCGCGCCTGCAGCGGCTCGCGCGGAGCCGCGCCGCCCGTGTGCCGGCTACAGCCGCACAGGAGCACCCCCCAAAAAACCAGTACCAGCTTCGGCAGTAC